>Ga0126342_10012387_pt1:0-5000 | contig 15212 bp, 16 predicted proteins | sample Cyp1metagenome_FD_92528 | JGI IMG/M metagenome (GOLD analysis project Ga0126342, IMG submission 92528) | Coral microbial communities from Lord Howe Island, Old Settlement Bay, Australia - Cyphastrea 1 metagenome | ecosystem: Host-associated > Invertebrates > Cnidaria > Coral ...
AAGAAACCATTAAGCCAACCCTAAATAAACCCTAAACCAAACCCTGCATATATATATATTAAATACACGTGTAAACGCACTGATCTACATATACATATAGTCATGATTAGTCATGCATATATATATATACCTCTTTACATCTACAATTTGTAGTTTGCACATCCTGTATTTCCAAAAATAACAAAAAAAATCAATAAAAAACATTAAAAAACGATGAAAACCATGTAAATCAATGAAAAACTGTCGAACCAGAAATGAAAACAAGTGAAACCTGAATGAACACCATGCACAAATTGAAGAAACACATAGAAAAAATCAAGAACATCATGGAAAAATGGAAGAAAACCATGGAACAATCGAAGAAAACCATAGATCAATTGAAGAAAACGATGGAACAATTGAAGAAAACCATGGAAAAATTGAAGAAAACCATGGAAACATTGAAGAGAACGATGGAAAAAATGAAGAAAACCATGGAAACATTGAAGAAAACCATGGAACAATTGAAGAAAACCATGGAACAATTGAAGAAAACCATGGAAAAATTGAAGAACACCCTCAGACAATCGAAGAAAACCATAGAAACAATTGAAGAAAACTATGGAAAAATTGAGGAAAACCATGATAAAAGTGAAGAAAACCATGCAAATCATGGACAAACCAATGAAAACGATGGAAAACTCGATAGAAACCAGTAAAAAAAAACTGAAACCAGTCGAAAAATTGATGAACAGTGCGAATGAGAGATTTTAGCTACAAAATGTAGCAAATGAGTGATTTTAGTTGCAAAAACCAAGGAAGGGAGCCTGGACGACCAAAAAAAAAATCCCAAAACAAGAAAAAAACAATCCCCCAAAAAATCCGCACCCTTTCGAAGTCAAAATGCGCAAATCACGCTATGTTCCGAGCGCTTTTGGAAGTTGAGATGTTTAAAAAGTGCACGCCGTTGTGGCGCGAAGCACATTTCGAAGTCACAATGTGCAAAGGGCAAAGCACACTACTTTCGGGCACTTTTGGACGTTCAACCGCACCACGCGACACTACAACTACAACTGCCACTGCAGTACACGACAATACAACTACAGCTACAGCTACACCACACTACACTACAGTTCACTGCACCTACATGACACTACACTAAGCTACAATGCACGACGCTACGCTACGCTGCATTCGTACAATACACCACACTGCGCTACACTGCACGGTGCTACACTACATTCTCATAATACACTACATTGCGCTACACCACACTATATTCCATTACATTGCACTACCCTACGCTATACCGCACCAAATCTACATGTACATCTACAACTACACAGCGCAATACTACATTACACTACACTGTGCTACGCTACATTACACTACACTGCGCTACAGTTCACACACACACACACTACATTGCACTACACTACACTACACAACTACAACTGCATAACTACAACTACACAACACTACCCTTACACTACAGCCACAACAAAAACAGCAGCAACAACAACAACAGCAACAACAACAACAACAACAACAACAAGAACAAGAACAAGAACAAGAACAAGTACAGCTACAGCTACAACTGCAATAGCAATAACAACTACAGCTACAACTACCAGTACAATTACAACCACAACTACATTTACAAGTGCATTATCTACCACTACCATTACACTACACAACACTACTGAACACTACCACTACACGACACGACACGACACGACGCGACACTACACTACACCACGCTTCATCCAGCAGTTGTGGGTGGGGTGACCACTGCAAACACAACTCCAACCACATTTCGGTCCATCAGCGGACTTGCTCTGCCATCCATGCATCACAACAGGCTCACCTCTCCTATATTATCCTGTGTTTAGAACTTCTGCCACCGCCTTGTGCGGTACTACTGGTATAGTTTATGATACTGATGATTCTTATCTAATTTCAACAGCAATGAAAAGCATGTTTTCTGATGATTCAGCACGGGCAGGTACATATGACATCATATGACACTTTCTATGGGTGCGGTACAGTGGGCATACGGTGGTACGGTACGGTGTGTACGGTGGGTACGGTAGGTAAGGTGGGTGCGGTACGGTGGGTATACGGTGGGTGCGTACCCCTGCACCCATCGTACCGTACCCATCGTACCCTCTGTACCGTACCCATTGTATACCCACTGCACCCACTGACCGTACCGTACCACCGTAATGTATTCCCTTAGATCTGACTTCCAAGTGAGCTTGGGTGCCGTATAGCTCTGTGATGCTGTGGTTGTGTGGCCCTGGTGCGTTGCTGTTGCGGGGTGCTGGTGCTGGTGCTGCTGCCGCTGCGCATCGGTGCATTTTGTCGCTGGGAGGCTGACGCTATTCTAGTGCGATTTTACGAAGTTTCATGACAGTTTGATCCAGACAGCAAACCTACAATACATATGATATAATATATTATTAATACATTTACAAGACAAATCATACATACACATATGATTATATAATACATTCAATGCATCTAATACATACAATACAAACAATGCACGTGCCCTCCTTGTTGGGATGAATCTTCGTGCCACTTCCCAGCCGCAACCAGGATGGCTTGGAATTTGTTGTGCGGATCCTGGTCCCAGCTGTTCCTTTACAGCCTTCAGTGTGAGTGATTAATTTCGGACCAAATATCGAGAGAAGAAACGACGGGCTTTGAGATCTGAAATTGTAAGTTGGACTGCTGCAATCTGAACCCTTCAAAACTCCACTTCATTCCGCTTCATTCCACTTTATTTATTTGTTCTTTATTCCACTTCGAAAACCACTTCAATCTTCTTTGATCCAAAGACACAGCCCGAGGCCTCGCGGCAGCTATCATTGCTGTGCCCTGTAGCCTTAGCGCGGGTGGAGCGACCCGCCCGTGGCAGGCTGTCCACAAATCTTCGGCACATAGGGCATTCCAAATCACACCCAAATCATGCAAGCCACAACAGGACACAGCAGGACACAGCAGGACACAACAGGACACAACAGGACACAGGGTTTAAAAAGGCTTTTGAAATTCAGAAAATGTCCATTGGGATCCAACAGCTACAGATAGCTACAGCTACAGCTACTTGTCTGGCTCAGCCCGACATTGGGGAGGCGATGCCGTCACCTTCGCTGTTTTGGCCTAGCGGCTTATTGCAGGAGATGCCGAGCAGCTACCATGGTTGCAGCAGCGCTTGATATCGTTACAACTTGGCATCATGATACATTTTGCTCCTTGCTGGTGAGATCATTTTTTTTTGCGAAAGTTCAAGTGGAGTCTGTTCAACATTCTCTGCAAAGACAGACCTCCGATCCTATCCACATTCCCTCCTCATTTTGAGCTGTGAATTTTCTTTTCTTCTTGAAGAAGAAATCTTGACGCGAGGAGCAACTACGGCATGGTAGGGCTCCCCTGATTGCTGCAATTTGCTGATCTATTGTGATCGCCTGATCGGCCTTTTTTTGCAATGTGTCACTTTGCTTACAACAACATGCAAGCGAAATGGTTGTTGACCCGATCTGAATTGGAACAAATACACTAGTGCAAGAGCAGCACGCACACGCGAACTGCGAAGGAGGAGAAACTTTGAGCTTCAGACAGTTTAGGTCCAGCTTGGCCCTGATAGTTGAGGACAATATGTTACAAGGAGACTTTCCCCATCCGACCCTAAAAGGCTAAAAAGGGAACTGGAAATCCCGGGAGAGAGGTTGCCTGCAGGTCCAAAATGCTTCGATATGTTATGACATAGCACACACCACAATAGAAGCAGTGCAGTCTCTAGAGATGCAGGCGCAAATTTCAGTTTCCCAATCTCACACACCAACAGTCAACACGCAACGAAGATTCCGGAACGTTCTAGCTGGGAAATCTGAATGTCTAGAATGTGTTGACAGAGCAATCGGCCGTTCAAAACCCTAATGCGGAGGTAACTCAGGGATGCAATGTGAGCCAAAGGAGAAAACCGAATGCGCGGGAAGACGTTGATGAGCAATGGTCCAATGATCAGCTCTGACCAACTGATCAGCCCGAAGATATCTCAATTTGGTCGTGAACAGTGATTGGATCGAACCATGCGAAGGGTAGTTTTCAACATAGCTGTGATTATGTTCATTAGATTTCGTTAGCCTGTTTAAAAATTGAGGGATGAAGTCAGTGTGCAGCTCTTTCTTCTGTAACTCCTTGTTCAACGTAGCAGCCTGGCGCCAAATGGGGTATTATACAACGAAAGAATGATTTCCAGCAAGCACTGGAAACAAAGAACAAACAAGTGGATGAGAACGGAGGCAAGAGAGGCGGGCGCAAAAATAAATGGATTCTTGTTTTGGTCGTGATTTCTTTGCTGGGTCCGACATCACATCTCACTCTAGTGGGACAGGTTGGAGATCGTTGTTATTGTCAAATCCCAATGGGAAACCGAGGCTGCTTTCAACAATCGCCTGGAATCCAAGAGCATTTACGTATGACGTATGCAGCCACTTGTGGAAATGCAGATCCCTCCATCCAAACGTCCAGTTTGCACATGTTTGGTTTCCTGTCTCCAGGAAATCTTCTGCCCAAGGTTGGAGCTGCCCGGTGTGCAACAAACGAGTGCGCCCGGAGGAGCTTCTGATTGACGGTGTGGAAACCAAAATCTTCATTTCGTGCGACATGTGCGACACGACTGCTGGCGTGAGATTCACTGAGATTCACCAGCGCGACAGGTTTCGTGGAAGACATCCTCCAAAAGACCGAGGCACCCCTTTGGGGCCAGGCATGGTGTTGGACTATGAATATTTTGATTATTTGGCGATTTATTCCATCACAATTCCAGAAAGTAAGGCGCGGGGCTCTGTAAACATTATAGATTTCATGATCTATTCCACCCGTTGTTGCGCTAAACATTTGCGGCGCATGTTTCTACATGTTTGTCGTTTGAAAGAGTTTTGATTCAGACTAAAATGACAGGTGTCAAAGATATTGAAAAGGTGGCTCAGAAACCAGTGTGAGTGACCAGC
>Ga0126342_10012387_pt1:10000-15212 | contig 15212 bp, 16 predicted proteins | sample Cyp1metagenome_FD_92528 | JGI IMG/M metagenome (GOLD analysis project Ga0126342, IMG submission 92528) | Coral microbial communities from Lord Howe Island, Old Settlement Bay, Australia - Cyphastrea 1 metagenome | ecosystem: Host-associated > Invertebrates > Cnidaria > Coral ...
TGGTACAGTAGGGTTCTGGAGAACAAATGAGTTGATTATCGATCTTTCCAAATTTCCAAAAGTATCCAAATAGTTCAAAATAGGTCAACATCTGAAGTTACGAGGCCCTGTGCGGGTGTATTTCCAGAAGCGGCTGAACTGCCACTGTCAAAAGATAGGTACTGGTATGACTGGTATGTTCCAAGCCATCGCATGAATGCTGCAAGTAGGTTCTTCCGTCTAGTAGGCTTTCATATTTAGACTTCATATCGAAGGGATGGTCTCGGAAGAAGAGTGAAGAAGAACTTTATTGACTTCTTTTACAGATGTATTTGTCGGAGTCTCACTGATGTACTGTACCCTGCCCCTTGCACACAGTCATGGACACTTAGCTGCCACAGCAATATCTTTCTTGACTACAGGGGTGGTATATAATTGTGCTTAGCTGCCATTTCGCGGCTTGCCGTGACAAGAAGCCGCTTTTTGGCTTAGGAATCTGCACATAAAATTCAAAAACTCCTGCTTCTGCTTCCAGTTTAATACCCTGTAAATAGTTATATAAGTTTGATGCAGTTTAATCTATTTGTAGTCTTAATACCACAAATCCACCGGATGCATGTGCCACCCTCACGACCCAGGGAAGCAGCGGTGGCACGCGCCCCAGAGTCCTGGAAGTTGCTTCAAACGTGTGTTGGCGGTAGGCACTTTGCCCGAGCCAGTTCGTAATTTTTACTGCATCCGTATTTTGCATGCAATCCGCTCATGTGGCACATTTCTCCGGAGGTGTTTGATCATCACCGCTACTGGGATGTGGGTTGCCCAGTGATGGCTTTGTGGAACTCACTTAGGGACTCTCTGCTCTCTGGAAGTGTCAATTGCTGTTGAGTCAGGAGTCTACAATTTAGTTCTACTTATGTACGATTACTATCCATTACTTACCTGATCTTCAGCTGCCGAATCACAAGAATGCAAAAGAACCAGTGATCAGCGATCAGGTCATAAAGGCAGGTGGTTTCTGTGGCGGCCAGAAGCTCTTGGTGGAAACTTGGCAAAATAGCTCTGCCAGTCAATTGTTCAACTTGAGAGACCAGTGAGCTCGGTGAGCTTGGTGAACCTTATTCAACTTTAATCACTGAATTCCGAACGATCCTGTGCCAAGCAGTGCCAAGCAGTGCCAAGCAGTGCCAAGCAGTGCCAAGCAGTGCCAAGCAGTCAGCCGAAGTTTCCCAAGGTCTGAGATTTAGTTGCCATGTGGGCAACTCGCTTGGCACCGAAGACATCTCGGTGATTTCAAGACCGATGGATTGAACATTGAGCTCCATCTAGGCTTCACAACAAACCTTTCAAACGAAGCTACACACGTTCGTAATTAACATAAATGGAGACCATGGAAAGAAGCTTCTGCAGCTAGGGCTATGGCTGCATGCCCTAGCTATCACGAGGTTCTCCACAGCTGGAAGAGCTTGTTTTTGATCACCTCCTAGTTTCTAGAAGCTAGAGAGAAAAGTACAAACCAGAAGTCGGTTGCTCAGGATGCAGATAGGACTGGCGCATAACATAAGTCCCATTGATAAAAGCGTCGATACCTTGGATGTCCTACCTAAGAAGGCACCTGCAAATGAAACCATGTGTTTGCTTGAGACAAACTTTGCAGTCCTACAATGTCTTATATTAATATGGCATCGGTACTGTCCTACATGCACTTTCCAGGATTATTCATATTGAACTGTCGGTGAACCTTCGTGACAATCCAATCAACTTGGCTGCGTCGAGGGAAGCAGCGGCTACTGACCCGTTCGGATGCAGGGCTTTAATGTTGGACTTGAATCCCACCAGAGACAAGCCTCAAAACTTCAAGCTTCAGATTGACTTAGCTAACTTATGATGCCCTGGTGATATTTTGTCTTTCTCCATTGCTCTTGACGAAGAGAGCTGAGTCAAACAGAGTCTGAAAGACTCGGGCAGACATGCCAGACCCAAGAGGACCATGGCAGAGCTTCAGCTTATATATGTTCAGATTGCTTCCTGCTAAGCTGTGTGTGTGTGACACAACTTGTGTGCATTGTGCATAGTGTTGGGTTCTTTTTAAACACGGACTCGACAATGCACGACGGGGAGGTGTGGAAGGTCATTGTGAAACAAAGAAATTGAGCTCGTGATTTTCTGTCACGAACATGTGCAAGGGAGTGCAAGGGTGCATCAAAGATCATCAAAACATGTTGCAAGAAGAGATCAGGTTGACGATCCGATGGATCCGATGGATCCGATGGATCCGATGGATCCGATGGATCTGGATCCGGATCCTTTGTTTCCGATTTGTTTCCCATGCATTTTTACGATGCTGACCCTCCCACTAAGCTTCTAAGCTTTGGCGTGCCTGCAGCCAGACTTTAAATGTGGCATCCAATGCCAAGCTGCAGGGTCGTCAGGATTCACCAGGTCATTGTTCTTGAAATCGTGACCGGAAGAACTCATGAAATCGAATATGCAGCAGAAACATTCTGTGGAATCATCAGATATCATCAGATATCATCAGGTTCACAGTCCATGAGATAGTTGATTCACAGCAGATACAAGATGATACAAGTCAGGGTTGACCGAAGGACATAACATCAAACTGTATGTTGAACTAGTCATAATCTCGACCAAATCCGTCTACTTTAGTATGGAAGCCATGCTTTCTTGGCGGCCCCCTTTTTTGGCATGCGGGGCTTGTTCACGGGTACAACGAAACTAACAGATTGGAATCATAGAACATACTAACATACAGTATTCTGACCTGAACACCAACCAGCTTGAGACTACTGTGATGCTGCTGTTTGGTATTTCCTCTTGCTTCATGCTGTACTGTGCAGAGGAGGAAAAAGGAGTCACTGGACTGAACTCATCAAGGTGCCAATAGATAGTACTGGAAACAGGTCACGTCAAGACGAAGAAAGTTCACTAAGACTTCTGTGCGAATGTGAACATCCAGGCTATTTCTCAAAGAAACAGAGGTTATTTACCGTTGCAGTCGTTGATCAGTTGTCGACCTTCCCTTCAAACTCCTAAGAAAGAGGCATGTCGGCCATATGAATATGGCATATGTAAATGGGTATGGGGTGGTATGAGCCAATAACATTCAATACCTGTGAGAGAGTTTTCGAGGGGATGAACACCCATGTCCAAATGATTACAATTTGACAATGGTCCCAAAGCTTTTTTTGATCTTCACCGTTATGGGATTCCCATCGTGGGTTTCCCATAGCCGCCATAGCCATAAGGATTTCCATGGCATGGCCATAATCCACACATGTATCGTCCATTGCGGTCACGGCTTCGCTCGGGCCGCTCCGCGCTCCGCGCGCTTCATGGCTCAGTTGCAGGGCTTCTCGGGGCTGTGAAAAAGCGCTAGTCGTCTTGACCTCAGAGATGCAGAAATCACAAGAGATCACAGATCCCATGATCCAGATGTGAATATGGATGGGCGCTGATATATGTGCTTATATTATAGTGCTAGTTATGTCATCCTATCACTCTAGAATACATCGGAATGTCACTTTGGATTCTTGTGACATCTTGTGATTAGAAAGCCTTCCAGATGTCGCACTGGGCGGGTTCCAAATAAAGGCTGTTGAAACAGCTACTTCAATTTCACATCTTTTCCGTGGGCTGTTTGGGTCGTGCATTTATTTTCATCAAATCTGTTTGAGCTTCATCCCTTTAAAGCCTTTGCATTCCAAGGCCGTTTTGCTACATCCTGTTCCCCTAGAGATATCACTGTCATTTCATAGCTTTTGGCTTGTTCGAGACTCGTGATTCACGTGCCTAAGAAAGTTTTCACTCAGCGAGGCTGAAGAACTCTTGAGAGTGAGAAATCGGCCTGCTTAGAATACGTAGTATCTTATGCAAGTCACGAATGGTCGTGAGGCCACAACATAGATCCTTGGGTCCTTCTTATTTTTTTAAAACCTAAACTTTAAATTTAGCATTTCAAGTTTAACCTTTCCGAGCGTCGCGGGCCCCCGGTGCTGAGGCCCCCATGAGCGGAGTGACCCCTATGTCACTCCTATGCAACACTCGTGTTCGTCGCATCACGCATCATGCACCGTCGCGGCATTCGCTTGGATTCATCCGGGCATCACACTCACACATGCGTCCGCCTGCACATGCCCACTTTATCACGCGGTACATGCTCGTGGTCGCATCTTGCTACATGCATATGCATTTGGACACATGAATTGGCTCAATTTCTATAGTGTCGGTAGCAAAATTTATAGACATCCACTCATTCGCCAGTTCCAGTTCTGTTCCCCTCAGCCAATATACTTCTTGCTACTTTTGTAGCCGGAATTTGGTCCGGCCCTCAGTCTGCTTTGGGAGGAGGTCTTGCCCCCATGAAGCTGATTTTATGCTGCGAAGGTTTCGGATTTGTCCAGGGCACCGAGGTGGGTCGACCAGGTTGAAGAAACTTATGGTGTGCCAGTTGCCCCTTTTTGAATGGTACAGAAAGGCTTCATTGAATTCATGACCTTGGTACCTTGATCGTCTCCGTGTTGCATTCAAGAGCGACCTGTGAATGTTCCGATTGGCTTGTGAAGAGGGACTGATGCACTGACACGCCAAGGTGTACATAGGCACGGCGCAAGCTTGCCAGTGGCAAAGTGCCCCAATAATGACGGCAGCTTGGCAACAAAAGAATTGAAGACGTTCAGGTGGAAAGACATCAGATTGGACTTGTGAAAGATTTGCTGCATACAACAGTGGAGTTTGTATGGCAGGATTTCTGTATGGCATGACTGGCACTATAGCAGACTATATATACACAATATATATATAGTATATATATAATATATACATATATAGAATATAATATATGTACAATATGTATATAATATAATATAATATAATGTATATAATATATATAATATATATACACTATATATAATATAATATAATATAACATAATATAATATAATATAATATAGTATAATATAATATAATATGATATAATATATATAATATATATACTATATATATAATATATATATATATATATTATATATAATATTATATATATAGTATATATAATATAATTCATATAATATAAATAATATAATTCATATAATATATTGTCAAAGGGAACCAGGCGCTAGGTGCATGTATGATATGAACATTGCACTCCATAACGGACGCCCATTGTGGCTCAAGCGCCCGCTGAGAGGAAAACAACCGCGTGATGCTTGCGATGCTT
>Ga0126342_10012388_pt1 | contig 15211 bp, 10 predicted proteins | sample Cyp1metagenome_FD_92528 | JGI IMG/M metagenome (GOLD analysis project Ga0126342, IMG submission 92528) | Coral microbial communities from Lord Howe Island, Old Settlement Bay, Australia - Cyphastrea 1 metagenome | ecosystem: Host-associated > Invertebrates > Cnidaria > Coral ...
CATTGAAGATCTTCAATAAGGGTTTAATTCTCCCACCCCCGTTAAACTTCTACATTCATTGAAGATCTTCAATAAGGGTTTAATTCTGATGATGATGATGATGATGATGATGCGTCGCCTCTCGTCATTGCGGGTCCGGGCAAAGCCCAGGCATTTGCCGTATATATATATATACATATATATATATACACAGTACATATATATATACACAGTAAATATATAGATACATATATATATATACATATACATATGTATATATATATACATATACATATATATATGTATATATTTATATATATACACACATATATGTACACACACACATAATTGGCGCTGTTTTCAACCACCAGCCACTCTTTTTTTCACGAACCTTTTCAGAGCGCCGGTGCCGTGCCAGGGATCCTGAGACATCACATGTTCATGCGACCGACGGTCTCCTTTAACCTCGACTTGCCAGAACTCAAGTGCGCCCCGCGGCGTTTGGGAAAGTTGTGGCGAAGTTCACCAAAAATGGTGGTTAAGCGGTGAAACCGCAACAAAGATACTTTTTTCGACAACAAAAACAAAGATGGGGGGAGATACTGAGTGAAAACGGGGTTTCCAACTTGCTGGGTAGGCATCACCAGATACCATCGCAGTGCATGGTGCGACTCGACTCGCCACCATTCGCATCCCACCAGGGCCTGGCGAAAAGAGGAGCAAAGTATCTTCGCGAGGCGACCGGTGCTGTTGATGTGAACGGAGTCATTTTTTTGTTGATCAATGTTCATCAGATATGAAAACCCACCCTCTGGTCATTTTTAACGGTTTGCGAACTGGAACATCACCTGTTTTAGTAGGCAAATCATCATGTTTATCAACTATAAATATCTATAAATTGGGCAAATCATCATGTTTATCAACTATAAATGGGTTTTTTCATGGGTCAAACTAATAGTTTGTTACCCTCTGCTATTAATGGGGGTCCGCCGGGAAGTCCCTTGAAAAAAGCCATGGGTTTTGGTTCAGTTCGCTGGAAAAATTCACATCAAAGCACGCCGTATATTTGCCGGGCCTACCAGAGGGTAATTGATGATTGGTATGTCTGAAAATAGGCTGAAAATAGGGTATATTCCCAAACAAATAGCCATTTAATAGGGATAATAATTATTAGGGATTAATAGGTTAAATGGGTATGCGTCAAAATTAGGTACCCCAAAATTATGGATGGCTAATACTAAACTAGACTAACATCTGTGGTCCCCTAGGTCTTCCATTTTGACCCACATCCATATGTACTATGAATATTTAACCACAATCATCAATACAATGATCATAGTCTATTCACAGGGAGGTTTTGGATTTTTTGAATATGGGTTTGTCTAGAAAAACAAATTGGGGTGGGCAACCATTTTATATGACATCTTTTAAAAGTCGGAAAACGTTTTTGCAACCATGGGATGGAAGACGGTCTAGTATATACCGACATTTACGTCATTTTACCAGAAATCAAGTTGCGGCAAGAAGAAGCGTTTCTAAAACGGGGGGGTTATGTCATTGGATTCGCGTGCTTGTGATATTTTTATATTGGAAAAAACGACCTCAAAATCCAATCCCCGGCCGTCGTTTTGGGCGGAAAAATCCCCTATGAACCCCCTATTTCAATGGGGATTTCAGGATCCTAAAATGGAGGTACCGTACCATATAAGACTCTGTTTTGTTGAGATATTCCCTGAAATTTAGGCCGAAAAAATAGGCCTTATATATGGTAGGTACTTCCAGTTTAGGTACCTGAAGCCCTTGACTATTGGGTGCGTCGGTGCGCCAGGTGTATTAAGGTGAACAGTGACATCACAGCACAGGCGCCTTTTTGTTTTCGACGCGTGTCGTTTTTTTACTCATGGATCAACGTGAATGCAAAAACACATTTTCAGCTTTGCTGAACATCGATGTGATTTTAGTGAAAACGCTGTAGTAAAGTTCGAAGATGTGATTTTTGTGAACATTATATTGATATATATATATATATCTATATTTATATATATATATATATATATCATGATATATCTTAAACCAAACTGAAGCTTTGGGTTTCACGACGTCTCGGTTGATTCATTTTCCACGGCCATCGAAGCCATGAAGCGAAGGTCTGGCCCACGAAGTTGATCGTGGTCATCAATGGAGTAGAGGCCGAAAGATGGCCGGCCCTGGCTGATGCATAGCTACAGCATAGCTACCCTGAAGCGAAGATTTTTGCACCACAGATGTAGATCATTTAAACATATTTAAACGTCATTTCACCATGCATATAGATCATTTGACCATAGAAACTATTTTCAACAAACACTATGTACCCTCTGGTAATTTAACATAGCCATGGAAAATGACCCATTTATAGATGGTTTACCTATTGAAAATGGTGATTTTCCATGGCTATGTTAAATAACCAGATGGTGTATGAAGAATTTTGATCATTTCACGCTGGAAATCCCACGGATTTCCAGCGTTCTTTTCTGGGCGGTTGTTTGCGCTTCCAATAGAAAACACGATGGGGATGGGTCAAAACCCTGGTACCCCTGGTGAACCCCAAAATAGCTGGTAAATGGATGTTCATCCCACTAAAAATGGTATCTATAGGAATTGATCCATAGCCACATGTTTTTGTTGGCCCGCTGAGGTTTGAGAACAGTTCACCCGACTGCAAAGATTTGAGGTTTCGTCGCCGAAGTTCACGGCTTCGAATCACCGTAAGTCAGAAAAGTGGCGCCCAAACACGCAGTGAACGTTCTGACTGAATGGATCTCTATTGCAAGCGTTGAAAGCGGTTGTGTCTGAAAAAGCAGGTATCCCTACAATGCTCGTTTTTACAGGGAAAATCATGATTGACCTATGGATTTCGGGATACTTTCACTTAACACACGATAAAACCCATCACAAGGCTCTCAGTCCACTTTCAAGCCACAAAAAGTTGGCTCTGCGAACCCAAAAAAACCTCATCGAGACACGCCAGAATCCTTGGTTTTCTTTTTTTTTGTGTGTAATGTCAACCCTGGATTAATAAACCTCTAGGCTGTTTAATTGGGAGGGTACCATTTAAGTATTAGATGAAATAACTATTGGAGGAGTACCCCCCTAATTAATAAACCATGGTTTATTAATCCGGGGTTGACATTATGTGATTTAAGATATTTCAACTATGTAGTATATTCCACATTATACATAGACTATGTCATTTGGGATATTATTTTTTCCTATGCCATCAATTCATTCTTTAAGGGTGAAGCTAGACACCGCCCTCCCTACCCTCCGCGAGGTCTTTCGAATAGATCCCCCTGAGGAAGGTCACGTACGGCGCGACGTGTGGAGCCCCGGGTTGTGCCAGGGCGCCTGGCGCCACTGAGGAAACACACCGCGACGTCGGTCGGACTTTCCACCGGGCGTCCGTTTGAAAAGGTGGGGACTGATCTGGTTGGAGCTGGTTGATGCCGGTTGATGCCAAACATCGGTGATAACTAGGTGCGAAAAATTGACGACATTTGAACAGGGTGAAAAACATCTACATCGTTAGTGGAAAATGAATTGCATCTTGACAGGCAGCTACAAGGAATCACCGACACTTGCGTGAGACTTCATGTCTCTGACAACATTCCCATGTCCTTCAAAGGTCGACGATAACCATTCTGAAGTATTTTTATATTTTCTCTGCAGACATTCCTGGATGGCAAGTTTGGTTGATTTGTTTCAAGGTTTTTGCTACACTGTTTGCAGTTGCGGTCAATCTTGGAAGAGCTAGCCTCCAGGATTCTTCTTCAAAAATGCACAGCATGGAAGCGACGACTTGCCGTTGCCAGAGCTTGGTTTGGGGTGCGGCATTGAAAGAAGCACACAAGAACTGTTCAGTGTAGTGTGAACAACTACGGCTCAAGCATCACTACGTATGAGCAACCTTATTTGGCTTGGTTCGCTGTCTAGATTATGTGGCTCTTTGAGGAAGGGTGACCGAAGATATATTATGTTGTAAAAACACATACATCTACTGAACGTAGAAATATGCCACTTTGTCTGAGATCAAAACATCGCATTTCCCATGAGGGGCCACGTTTTTCAGGGGGAAAATCAGCAAGTTGCCGCCTCGCGCACAGATTGGAACACAGTCTCAGTCCAGCATTCCAGTGGTGAGGCAGGCTCGTGCTGGCCCGGGACCCCCCCCCTGCGTGCCAAGTGGACTTCCATACCGCAACCGTATGATGCCAGGGACGATGGCCGAGGACTTTGACCTCAACCCATGGGGCCGGGGCCGTGGGCACCGGGGCCATTTGGGCACAGGTCACAACGGCAGATCGACGAGCGACGAGATGGCGATGGATGCTATGCCTCGGCGACAAGAAATTGCTGTCTCCCCCAGCTGCGCATGAAAAAAAGAGCTGAAACGGAAGATAAAGTAGGATCAGAATAGTGGGATTTTGAGATTGAAGCCGTCAAAATCTGACGCATAGGGCCTACTAGTAGGGTGTAGCCAGCAACAGAAAGGTCCTTGAAGCCGATCCCTGACACCCCTTTTTGTTGAGGAAAACACCCGGCCAGTTTCCGGTGTCACCGGGCGGACGATGAACCCATTGGGACCGAACGGGGAACGGGGCGCCGTGGTTTGGTGCGCCACTTTGGCAAGTTGATGTCACCATCAAAATCTGGTTGGTGGTTTGGAACATTTTTTATTTTCCATCATATGTGGGATAATCCTTCCCATTGACTAATATTTTTCAAGATGGTTCAAACCACCAACCAGAAATGATCTCAGATGATTATCAAGTAGAAGAAGTTGTGATTCAACAGGTCCTGAACGAGATCATACAAGGTCAGCCCAAGAAGGTTGAATCTTCCAACATTTTGATTATCCGGTTGGTTTATCCAAAAAGGTTGATCTGTTTGGTCCGCAGTTCTTGCCAACTAAGCTTTACTTTACTTTTAGTGGCAATATTGGAGGTATGTATGAACTTAAGAATTTTGAAGCACCACTACATCTTCAAGTTCATCATGGTTCATTGATTGGTTCCCAATTTTTTGCTAATCATTTACCCATTCATTGAACGGTAATTTCGTTGTTGTTCCACATTCTGGTCGCATAAACGTCCCCATTGGAGGCTGGTTGGCTGGCTGTTTGTGGGTCCCTGGCATTGAGCAAAACCCCTGGCAGGGTTGATGATTATAGGGGATTATAGAATCACCAACAAGAATGTTTTTTTTTCATGTTTTTTCACAGTCCATGAGGGAATCCTGGATTATGAACACACATTATATATATATAGACATATGTATATATATGCATCCATACTACCCAAAGTGTTGGGGATGTCTTCATACTCCAATCATGGGAAATCCCGACCAACGGAACGATCCTGTCCTTTTTTCCCCTGCCCGCAGTACCGCGCGGTGCGGTGCCCAGGTCCCCAAGGACATCTCTGCCGGCTTGAGACCGGGCATGAACAGTGCGACGGCCCGGCGCTGGGAAGCTGTGGGTAAGCGCCCAATGATATTATCAGGATGGGGAAAAAGTTCGGAATCGTGGTTGGTGGCTTTATAACTATGTAAAAAAAATATAAGAAGGTGGTGTATGAGACGCTTAAATAGCTATATTTAAATGGGGTTCTAAACCAACACAAATTTCACTGGGGGGCCCATCTTGTATACTATTATCATATTTTATAGCCTCTATGATGCGCGGCTTTCCCTAGTTCCAATCATGTTTGATGAAACAATCAACTGATGAGGAGCCGCAGATTTGCACTGGTGACATCATGCTCCGCAACTAATTGTTGATTCTGAAATATCCACGTGTGTATCTTGGAAGAGATCTTCATGTGAGTAAACCATAGTAATGTCAACCCCGGATTAATAAACCATGGTTTATTAATTAGGGGGTACCCTCCCAATAGTCACAATATGGTACATAAATGGTACCCTCCCAATTAAACAGCCTAGGGGTTTATTAATCCAGGGTTGACATTAAACCTGAATTCATAGATGTGTGGATTTCATGCTTCGAGTTCCAGCCATTCTTATGGATGTGTCATTGGCCGAGGGGAACCATTGCCAGTTTGCTGCTTAAGCATCCAGTGGTGAACGGAGGGAGCGTTTAGGGAGCTTCGTATTGAGTTTCCCACTTGATATGAAGAACAATGTTAGATAAAACAAGGACACACACTACATATTTGACACCATTGAGATTTTTAACACAATTCAATTAACATAAGCCAGATTGATTCCGCAAAATAATCCATGGTTCTAAAAAAATAACGTCTTATTTTCATTTAACGAACTGGATTTATTCCCCATTGTTTATTAAATATTCCCCATTGATTCCCCCAAAAAACACCATCTCATGACCGTCACTTGACGATCGTTAGGTGTGACGGTGACGATCGAGGATGAACATCCTTCCAGCTACGCCTTTGCCATTGCCACCTGGCATGAAATCATAGCGAGTTTAATACTGATATCGATGAAAACATATGGAATATGCATGTTGATAGATGATATATCATGGTATAATGACAAATGTAGAGTATATATATACGCATATATATATATATACGCATATATATATACATACCCGAGGGGCTAGGACTTCTCCGAGGGGGTGGGGTGGGGGGGGGGGGGGCTGATAACGTTCAAGTACACGTGCGTACAGGTGTGATGCTACGCAATTGTACGTTCAGAGGCACGTAGGCATACATATGATGCTACGCTGAGGATGTGCTACGTCTCGCATATGGGATGGGGTGGGGTGGGGCTGACAACGTTCAAGCACACTTGCGTACAGGTGTGATTCTACACATCATGCTATACTTATGATGCTACACACCACGCTGCGCTCTTATGATGCTACACATCACGCTACTTTCTTATGATGCTACACATCACGCTACGCTCTGATGAGCAATAGACATGTTTTAGCTGTATACTACCTCAACAAAAACCCAGGACTCAACCGGTGTTGTTAGCTTTGGCCTGGTTTAGAAAGTTTGCGGAACGTTCCTACAAGCCTGTCAGTCAGGTCTTTTCAAGCGCACCGTGGGAATGTTAAAAAGAAATTGCAGACAGAACATGATAGCGAAGAAATGTAAATAGAACACAAAAACCTGCTTTTCTTCCCTTTAAAGATAAATATGTTAAAGCAAACAACGCAAAGAAATACAGGGAACATGAACAATTCCAGGATAGAAGAACCAATGAAGAGTACATTTTGTACTTCAACTTAAACAGACGAAGAAAAAAAACCGTCCGTCAAGTACATCAAGTTGTCAAGACATTCACAAAAGAAGCTCAAGTTCTTGTGCATTTTTTCACACAGCAAAAACACAATTTTCATCCAGTTTCAACATTTCCAATTACCTACAAATATGGCGTATCGGAGAACTTAGCCACCACCTTCAGGGCACTACCTGTGCCGGCAGCCGGGGGCAAGAAAACTTTGCGAAAACCTCTGGTGATGAAACCACTTCTCCAAAAGAAACATATTGGTTTTCATCCAGTGAACATAGATGTGGAAAACCCATCATTTGTAGATCATTTTCCAAGCTTTTTCGATGCTTTGGCCCAGGCTATATCAATTCATGGCATCATTTAAGGTGGGTGAACTTGTTTCTTCATCTCTTTTTCCCAGCATTTTTCTTGCTCAGAGCATCCATGTTTTCCGGCACTTGCCACAGCAGCAACTCTAGGTGCGTACTCAGCCCAAAACGGCCGAGCAAATCGCTGAAGACACCACTGCCTGCGAGGAGGAGCTTCGAGCTGTTAGCCCTGATTGTTACCCTCCGGTAAACTAACATAACTATGGAAAGATCCACCATTTTCAATGGGTAAATCCACTATTTCAATGGTCATTTTCAATAGCTATTTGACATAACCAGAGGGTACATACTGGGTGAAAAAAATTGGGGAACATGGCGTGAATTCGAGGATCATAGGGATAAGATTTTTGGATAGAACCAACAAGAAAAACAAGAAAATCTGGATGAATTTGATGGTGACCTTAATGGGATAATGATGGGAATTGGATTCGGGGAATCATTTTCATGTTTTTTTTTTCCCGTATGATAACTATTTTCAGGGTGAGTTATGACATAATTTCAGCCATATGGCCCAAAAGATGGTTGTTTAGCCATGTCTGTGAGGTGTGTCTGTTACTGGGGCGAAAAAAAATTGCGGCCCCAGTAGAATGGTCATTTTAGGATAGAAAGACGATCCAATGATCATGCATTGTTTTTTTTTGGGTACCACACTTTCAGACAAGCCCGTGTTGGATTTTCATAGCCTGGGATTGTCATTTTGATCATAATTCATTCGTATGGGAATAGGTATTTTATTTGTTAACCAACCAGAAAAACATGGAATGCAACGTTGTGTTGTTTTTTCCAGATCCATTTCGGGGGTTGGTAATTTTGACCCATACCAATAGTGATGCCCAGTTCCGGTATAGGTTCAGGACTAGTAGGTGGCTCCCAAACTCATTTCTGGGGTCACAATTCTCCTCCACCATGGACATCCGTAAATCTTACTGGTGCTAAACGTAGGGAATGAGGGAATGATTTTTGTCCCATCAATTTTTCCCTACGTTTAGCACCGGTAAGTTATCCATGATACCAATGGATAGGTTTATGGCACTGCTCAAGTGACTTTCGATGGGATTTATGATAATTTCACCAGCGCCACGAGCAAAAAGCTGGGCCATGACCCAGCTTCCAAAAAACCTTTGCTCCTGCAATGGTTTTTGGCACTATAGAACACACCATTCATATAAAACACATGGGGATTTTCATCATCATGTTTGATTATTATACTAGGTAGATGTAGGTAGTAAGTAGATTCTGAGCGTTCCTGGGGGTAGATGGGTAGTCATGTAGTAACTTTCTCATCCTTTACTAGCTTAAAGGATCATGTCGCAGCCTTTTGTAGGAAGATGCCTTGGCCCGTGTGCGGATGCTTCTGAAAGATACCTGGCACCACTGGCATGTGATGCCAGTGAAAGAGATGCTGATTCTTGGGATTCTTGGGAATATCTCTATATACTGTATATATATATACATACGTATATAGAGGTAGGCTACGGGTATATTTTTGTATACGTCCTAAGTACATTTAGGTTTCGAGACTGGATGCAGGGATCAAGATTCTTTGGAGTCTTTTATATAGATGGTGATTCTTGGGATTCTTGGTATCTATATATAATATATAAAATATTATATATGTATATGTATATGTATATGTATATGTATATGTATATGTATATGTGTATGTGTATGTGTACATGTGTATATGTATATATGTATCAACATATTAATGCCATTCTCTGACCTGCCAGGGGCATCAAGGAGAACGGCCACGCAGAGGACCCCAACGCCTTCCACGGCGACGCCTCAGCCGTCGACACCACCGATGCGACGGCCGATGCGACGGCCGATGCGACGGCCGATGCGATGGCCGTGGAGGCGCCAAAGGAGGTCGCAGAGGAGGCGCCAAAGGTGACGGAGAATGGCACGGCAATCATTGAGGATGATGACGAGGAGGCAAAAACTGGGGGCTTGGACTTGGACATGGAAAAAATGAGGTTTGAAACATTTTGAAGCTTTTTGAAACCATGGAACATGAGATTTCGAGAAAATATGAGCTTGGAAGTTTGAAGCCATGTGTTTTTGGCCAAGATTACCAGGTACCAAACCCATGAAATGCAATGGGGTATGGGTTTTGATACCCTGCGTCCTGGAGACTGTTGGAGGTCACCTGCGTCCTCTCGAACAAACTGAAGCTGCGCTGTCCCTTGTCCTTCGAACGCGTGCGGAGCCCCAGTGAAAGCTTTATCTGAATCCATCGCACTCCTACGTTTGCGGCCTTTTCCATGGACCAAGATCTGAATCCAATCCCCTCTGCCATCCAGGTGGATATTCCTGTCCGAGGAGAAACCTGTATGTGTCCCTGGCTGACTTTTTTTCACGGCTCGCCGCTGCATGAGTCATGAGTCAGACACATCAAGGGGGACGCAATCCTTGAGATGGTCTTTCTTTTTCTGTGCCAAGATGGGTTTTTCTTCGTCACTTTGGTCACAGACTGTGTGTGCACGCGTGGCAATATACAATCTCTTCATTAATTACAATATCTCTTCAATATCTCTTCAAAGTTTATTTTTTAGCCACTTTAAGTTTTTGTTGACTTACCCTTGACCCCCAAAACTTTGAAGACTTACAATGGGGACTTACAGTGGTCTGTCATGTTTGTCCCTTGACCCCAAAAACTTCGCATGGCGTTACGATGTCGATGGCCGCAGTTACGGGTGCAACTTCCTAGTCTCCCAAGCCCAGTTTTTGGGGCCGAGAAAGGTTCGAGAATAGTAAGATATGTTGAGATGTCCATGCTGTTATATATATATAATATACAATATATATATATATACACATGTATACATATATATATATATATATAGATATACACATTTTATATTGCACCTGTGTATATACAAATATATAAAGTCCTTTATATCATATATTTACTAGATGACTTCTTTACACAGAGACATGCACATTCTTTTTTCACAGACGCCTTTTCCGCACGTCTAGGTCACGTCGCCGCACGATTTACGTAGGGTCTTGGCTCAGATTTAGGCCCTGCCGATGCCGAACCGACACCTCATGGTTAGCACGGGCTGCCCATAGAGGCCATGGAGATTTTGGTCTCCGTGAGAGGCCAGAAATTTGTGGCGAACGGAAATGGCACCAGTTGGCCAAAGAACGGGCTGGAAATCCCCACCCAATAGTTAGCTAAGTTGGATTAAGTTGGTGCAGTTCTAACTATTTCATAACAAGTTGGTGTATGATACACTTTTGCATAACTATATTTAGGTGGGGTTATGTTCACCAAGGAACATAACTTCACTGCGGGGCCCATCCTGATAGTTCGCTGATTTTCTTGAGGACTTTTTCTCCTGGGCCTGGCACTAGCGGTGGGCCATGAGTGCGAACGCCATGAGCTGGGCGATTGCCCACAGGACCTCCTGGGGTCATTGGTAGTTAAAATGGAGAGATCTCATGGGTCAATGATTTAGAACTCTTTTTTTGCGATATTTGGAGCCGGTGGGATATTTTCCGGGATATCCTGGGATACAAAAGCAAGAAGACTATAGAAGACTAAGATCCTTCAATCTATGGGGATTTTTTCTCATACGAAACACGGCTAGCCTGGAAAACTTGCAAACGATGGGTTACCCTTTGGTGTCATCATGGCCGTGGCTAGGGCCTAGCCTGGGAACGAAAAATATGGAGGTTTTACAGTACCCTCTGGTAAACTAACATAGCTATTGAACATGACCATTTATAGTGGATTTTCCCATTGAAAATGATGATTTTCCATAGTTATGTTAGTTCACCAGAGGGTAATGGGTAAACCATCGAACTAAATGGTGGATTTTCTAGCAAGCCATGTTTGAGGAAGCCGGATGGTATGGATGGGATGAAATGAACTGAACACAAGCCGGGAGCCTTTGGTTGATGTTTTGCGGTTTTGCGGTGTACGGGAAGAATTCATGGGAGATACCCTCTGGTAAACTAAGAGTTTGCTATTGAAAATTTCCATAGAAATAGTGAATTTTCCCATTTAAATGGTGATTTTCCATAGTTATGTTAGTTTACCAGAGGGTAGAACCAACAAACTGGATCATGAGTTATGCAATCGGGGTTTAAGCATCATTTATAGGGATTTTGATTCATCGGACATACTGTCATAGGATTGACAAAATTTATGGTTGTTTTTTTTTGTTTTCCCGGGCTTTATCTTAAAATACAATTTTTATATTGGGGATTATATGGGATTATCATAAATAACCTATGAACTAGCAATCCGCACCAACCAACCATGGGATTATCTGAAAAAAACGAACCTATCCGATTGGGGTTTTAGATTACCCTCTGGTAATTTAACATAGCTATTGAACATGGCCATTTATAGTGGATTTTCCCATTAAACATGGTGATTTTCCATAGCTATGTTAGTTTACGAGAGGGTAAGATAATCCCATATAATCCCCAATAGATTAGCTATCTAGTAACCTAAGGGATTGTAAGGATTGTCTGATAGGTTTTAGTTCCCCTGCTCACATGGAATGGGCCCAGTGAAATGAGATGAACGGGCCCAGTCGACCCGCATTTTACGGACATGAGAACACATGGGGAATTCTAGCATGAACATGGGCGTAATATATGTATATATATATATAATAATACATATTATACATGTTATACATATTATATATTATGCATATTATACATATTATACATATTATATATTATGCATATTATACATATTATAGATTATATATATATTATATTATATCATATTATATTATATTGTATTGTATTGTATTATATTATATTGTATTGTACTGTATTATATTATATTATATTTATATTTATATTTATATTATATTATATATCAGATTATATACATTATATTATATTATATTATATTTATATTAATATTAATATTATATTATATTATATTATATATATTATATTATATTATATTATATTATATTATGTATCATATATGATATATTGTATATTATACATATATATCATATATTATATATTATATATTACATATAACATATTACATATTACATATTATATATCATACATATATATATATATATATATATCAATTTTGAGAACACCCCAACTTCGCATGTATCAGTTCACCCTGTCGAACAGTAAGATGTCCTGTAGCTGCTGTAGCTGGCATGGCTTGGATGATAGGGGCCCCCTCACAGAGATAAGTACTTTACCACAAGAGATATACCCTCTGGTAAACTAACATAGCAATGGAAAATCACCATTTTTAATGGGAATATCCACTATAAATGGCCATTTTCAATAGCTATGTTAAATTACCAGAGGGTAATAGTTGTTTGATTTTTTCCATCTTTGGGGTTGCTTGCCATGTGTGAAAATCCACTTAGCTGTTTCATCAGTAGCTATCAGCCAATGGACTCCGCCAGGACAATAGCTTCATACAGATGCAACTGAGTCTGGCAGACTCCGCCGACTCCAAGGCTGGGTAAAAAAATGTGGCTAAAACAATGCCATCTGCACCATCCCCCAGTGGTAGAGTATGTTTACCAGTCCCAGTCATGGATGGTTGATGGCATTGTTTTACCCACATTGATCACTATTATTAATCACTATTAATTCATCATTATTAATTAATCACTATTAATCACTGTTAATCATTATTAATCTTTTTTTATCACTATGAATCATAATTTTACCCACATTCGTTGGAAATCCTGTGTAGATATTCCCTTTTCCCCGACCTCCCGACCTTTCGCCCACGGTGTTCACCGGCACAATTTCGGCGGGGGTTACACGATGTTACACCCAAATTCACAAACCAGGGGTTGTGATATGTATTTGATATATTATATATATATGGTGTATTTGGTATTTATGATTTATATGATATATATATATATATATGTATGTATGATTAATCCCGGGTTGACATTATCGATTATTCAAGAGTTAATTCAAAACTTCCCTAACTTGTTGGTTGCGAAAAAAACTTGCTAAATGCCCAATATCATTCCCTAAGCCCAAGATTTTTCATGATGAACTCCCTTGTCTAGTCGAAACTTATACCGTATACCCGCATAATGATTTGGGTATGGGTCAAAACCCTGGTACCTAGTGAACCCTAAAATAGCTGGTAAATGGATGTTCATCCCACTAAAAATGTATCTATAGGTATCGACCCATACCCATTTGGGAGACTTCCTGAAGTTCAAAAGTTGGTGATGGAGATCGTTTTCGATGATAGTTGCGGATATTCTGCTGCTCTCTTTGATTCCCCGTTTTTTGCACAGCATTTGTCAGGGCTGGACTCCAACCATGGACTGAATGTCATTGACACAGGACACAGGACTCTGACAAAAGAATACCATCTGGTTATGACTAACATAGCATACATAGCCATGGAAAATGGCCCATTAGCAGATGATTTTCCCAGCGAACTAAACCTCCATTTATGAGGGATTTTCCATGGCTATGTAAAATAACCAGATGGTAACTTGGATGTGTTGGGGTCTTCGCCGCTTGAAGATATTTCACGCTTTGTTGGGACTTGTGAGTTTTTTGTTCCGAGATATTTAGATAGACATCCTCAGTGGCTGGCTCCAAAAACTTGGGACCTACACCAATCCATCAATATTATCCCCAAAGATAAACCAGTAGATCATTATCAAACGAATAGTAAACTGGTAGAGTAGGGGTTTAGTTTTATTTCTTTTCAGAACCCAAGAGAACTATTGTCAGTAGATCATTTTGTATTATCCCCATTGATATTATCCATTATACAAAAATAGTATATATTATATAATACACCTATTGAAATATATTCTATATTATATAAGATATATCTTTATTACTTATATGGATAAAAATGCAGTATCATCTATCAGTAGATAATATCAATATACACCAATCCATTGATATTATCCCCAAAGATAGATCAGTAGATCATTGAATGGGTGGTAAGTTAGTAGGGACTTCTCTTCCTTTTTTTTGGGACTCCACATAAGTATAGAGTTACTATCTATATATAATATAATATATAATATATATAATATATAATATATAATATAATGTGATATATAATATAAACTATACAATATAGAATATAACATATTTAATATATAATATATAATATAGAATATATCATATAATATATAATATATATAATGTATAGTATATAATATATACTATATAATATAACATAATATAATATAACATAATATAACATAATATAATACAACATAATATAATAGAATATAATATAATACAAAATAAAATTACAGAATGTAATATAATTTAATATAGTATAATATAATATTATTTAGATTAGTGTAATATAGTGATATATATATATAAATACACACACATTTATTTGGCAAACTATAGATTCTTTAGAAAACACTGCGAGCCAATCCTTTTATTGGGATGGTATTGTATGGTATGGTATGGCATGGCATGGCATGGTATGTATGTACGTATATTATATAACAGTAGATTATCATCAAATGAGTAAGGATTTACCTTCATTTTTTTGGACCCCGATAACTATAGAATTAATATATATATATATATGTATGTATTTGGAACACTTTAGATCTTTTTCGATAACACTGCGAGCC
>Ga0126342_10012389_pt1 | contig 15211 bp, 18 predicted proteins | sample Cyp1metagenome_FD_92528 | JGI IMG/M metagenome (GOLD analysis project Ga0126342, IMG submission 92528) | Coral microbial communities from Lord Howe Island, Old Settlement Bay, Australia - Cyphastrea 1 metagenome | ecosystem: Host-associated > Invertebrates > Cnidaria > Coral ...
AGCTCATATACTAAGTCCGCTAAGTTTGATATAGCTAAGTGAGCTAACTAGATAGTATCTATAGCTAACTACTTAGTATATAACCTATCTAGTTATTAACCAACATGAGCCTTCAAGTATATATGATGATATATGTTATAATCTATAATCTATAGGAATTTGTAGGTATGTACAAGCTCCTGGATCAGAAAAAGGAAAATCATGCTTATTCTTTCTCCCAACTTATCATCCAAACATCACATCCAGTCAGTTCGTCGTGGCTGTCAGTGGACAACAACGCCGCGCCTGCGTTAAAATTTCGGCCATGCGGCGCACTGCCAGTTCCTTGGCCAAGGCTAACTTCGCTTGGGGCCAGCTTCGCTGCGTGGTAATCTGCCGCCGCACATCGGCATCGGGGATGCGGCTCAGCAAAAAGGCGTACCTGGACGGCGATCGATGGCCAAAATCCATGGCCTATAATAAGGGTAATACAAGGGTTATATCATAATTGTCATGCTATCCATCTAAAGTCCAGGAAATGGAGGTGAGGAACACAAGAATCATCAAGAATCTGCTCTCTCTCTCTCTCTAAAAATATATAACCATCAATAATCTAATATATAATCATATATGTTATATTATACACACACACACTTTTCCAACTTTAGCCGACATTTGCATGTGGCGATGCGGAAAGGACAGCCACATCCAAGGTGATGCCAAGGTGCTCTTTGCTGTTGCTTTTGATCTTCCAATTCTGCAGATTGATTGCCCAGTGCGCCACATAGGGAACCTCATAGAACTGGAAATGTTCCTCTGTCACTGGCAGCTGCCTCTGCACCATTGGCGTGCATGCGGTTTGATGCCCAGATTTCCAATCAAGCTGTTGACATTCAGCAGAACCTGCAAGTTTCAACAACTTGGAAGGCCCATGGTTTGACAAGTTCTCCCCAAGTCTGACAGGGAAAGAAACATGGATTTTCTTTCTTTCAGCCATCAGGGCTCAAAACTGGGGAGAAGTAGTAAAAAATAGAAACGGCCACTGCAGATGGACACCGGCCAGCAAAAATCCTCCTGCTCCCCCACTACAGTCCCCCAGCCTCTAATACTTTGAAAGGGCCTACCCGGATAATTTATAAATTCTATAGGTGCTGTTGTCCATCTGCAGTAGCATCCTTGGCAAATGGTGGAGCACAATAAGCACTGACCTTACAACGTCCACAGACTGTCTTGGATGCATCACCACACCACGCGCAGCGGGGAAAAGCCTCCGCTGTCTCCGCGCCAGGGTCAGGACCCAAAGGGATGTCCACGCGTCCCATCTGAAGCCAACAATGACAGCTCGACTTGCCAAAAGCTGCGAGGAAGGCGGCAATTTTTGCAATTTGCTGCGTAGCTATGCGTAGCTGTGGGTACAGTAAATGATAGTAACTCTATCATTATCTATCTATCTATCTATCTATCCATCCATCCATCCATCCATCCATCCATCCATCCATCCATCTATCTATACCAAATGACAATTCTTAGGGTTCTTACCGGACCGGATAATAGCAACTTTTATCAAATGGGACTGTCCAAACCCATCCAAACCACTCGGGGCATTTGGTTCAACAACTGTTCAAGTTAAGGAGGAACAACGGCCTACAGTATTCAAACCGTTCAACTGGACTAAGCTCTCAATGGGCTAGTAGTTGACGGGATGTCTCGAAACATTCGGATTCGAAGTGCTCATCCGGCAAGCTGGCCGCCAACCTGTTGGACCAGCATATACCACCTTGTGCAGAGGTGTTGCTATCCATTTGCTGAGATCCCAGGCGATGGTAGTGCATTGACCTTGGTGTACAACGGATGGCTGCGAAGCTGAGCCGCAGAGCTCTGGATTGCACCAATTTCAATGTCACGGTGCAACTGGCTGAGGGCGGGCGCATGGCTTTCACAAGATCTTGCAAGTGCCATGGTGGTCAGCACAAAGGAGGGTGTCAAAACTAAACATCAAAATGCGTGAAACACAATTAGTGACATATCATGAAATCTTGCTCACTCTTCGTTGGAAAGCCTCCAGGATCCGTGCTAGTCGCTTCCGATAATGTTCAATAGAGCGCACACCTGAGGCCCAGGTCGGAGTCCAAGTCATGATCAAACAGGTATCACTCACATAGTATCATGGCATTTCCATTACTTTCTTCCTGCTCAGTCAGCAAGACTGCTGGGCACGGCCTGGGTTCCCGTGATAACGCAGGATCTTTAACTCTGCAGGCCTCACCACAGCCGGACATGTTGTTTAAGCACCACATTGAAGGCACATGGCTTTTTTTTTGGCTAGGGCGTCCAGGGTGTTTGCTCGAAATGAAACAACATGTACAAGTCAACGCAGCAAATGACTGGACAAATTGCTGCATCACCGAGGTTGCAACCTCGTGGGGAAAGTGGTTTGGGATGGTTTGGGCATCTAAAAAGCTGGGCAACATCCACAAGATTTCAAGATATTTCAAGATATTTCAAGGTTCAGCTCTCATATATCCCCAGGTTCAACAGTGACAGTGTTCAACTGGATCTCCAGGGTCAAAACTGGGCATCCAACAGTGAGGCCCAAAACTCCACCACGCCCTCCGTGTCTTCGATGGCATTTTGCCTGACAACATGAAATCATCCCCCAAAGGATGTGTGGGGTTACATGGGGTTACAGTGTGGGCTTGCCAACCAATATCTGGCAAAGGAGTTACCCTCTGGTGAACTAACATAGCAATGGAAAATGGCCATTTATAGTGGATTTTCTTTCCCATTAAAAATGGTGATTTTCCATTGCTATGTTAGTTCACCAGAGGGTAAGGGAGAATGATTCTTCAAATCCATTCTTCAAATCCTATGGGATCTCGGCTCCAGACGAGACATCCAAATTTTCCAGACCTCATGGCCAAGGTTTCGTGGTGACTGCAGCTGACTGCAAGTTACACTGATTCTGCACTGTAAAATTCTTGACCCATGAAAAGATATGAGAAAGATCGCAACATACTACGCAATACTATACATCGCAGTAGAGCACTGCTCGTGCATGTTCAAAGCGAATCCGGCCCGGTGTTGATCAACGTTGCCCCCAAGGAGCCGTTGCCATCCACTGGGGCGAAGCACAGGGCAGAGACTTGAGCTCATCCAAGTCTTCCAAGGAAGCAATGGCATTCCTGGTGGATCTGGTGGGATATGTTCCAACATGTGCGCAATCGTCGAGAAAGACAATCTGAAACGGTCCTGATATGTTTTGATCACTTCTGATTGACACTTCCTAAGACGTAATCTCTCTTGAGAAGGATTCTGACGATGTGGCTGAGCCGCAGGCTTCGCCACATTGAGGTGCTGGAGTTTCGTCAAATGTGACCTGACCGGGTGGCTTTCCAGTCACCACACTGGGACCCAACCTACCGTTGCTATTGCCCTGCCACCACGACGGAAGGAATGCCATAACCCCATATACCATGCCAGAGCCAACCTTCCCACCCTTAGCTGAGGCTTTGGCAAATTGCTCAAGCGCCTCACCGGCTGTGGTCATGGTGTGTGGATGTTGCCCATGCAGCCGAGTGTGGAAGAAAAAGGTAAAGATTCTTGAGGAAGCGATGTTGCTGCTAGCCCCAATGACAGGAGATTTGCATGGCCATTGTTCGCTCCTTTTAGCTTCCGTCACTGTCATGCAGCGGGACAAATAGTATTTGGGAACTTTTTTGGGGGCTGTTGTTTTTTTTTTTTTGTGCTACAACACTAAGCACCTACATTTGATGAAAAAACACCAGAAATGAATCTACTGAGAGATATGTGAACCATGAGTCATGTCACTGCAGCAATGTCATCCAACAATATCCAGCATCATCTACAGTAACCTCATTTAGCCCAGGTTAGAAAAATTCCTCGCCAGGCTCAATTTAAAAAGTATCGCTACTCTGCCTGATGGCATTGAACTCCAGGTTCAGCTGACGTAGCTCCACGTTGGAGGTCAAGTTCTCGATGCACCTCTCAGGTCATGGAGATTCGTGCCTTCAACACTGTCCGGGAGGATCAACCTCGTTAATCTTCTGGTTTGATATGGTTTGATCAACTTCATCTTCTGATTTTACAGCATATGTTTTGGTGGATTGGTTATATCTGGTTTCTCTAACACATTCTTTGTGAATGTCCATCCCCAACGCTTGGTTGCGCTGAAACTGGCACACCTGATGCGGTTGCCCTCTATCTGCAGGCTACGAAGGTCCTTCATGCCCTGCAAACCTGTCGTGCGCACCACCCGTGGCGATCGTTGAAAATGTGGCTGCTAAGCGGTGAACAAGTTGAAAGCGGTCCCAGTCTAAGATTCGAACCATCGATTTTTTCGATGTTGTTGCTGCCCAGGTACAGGGCCTTGGAGACTGGCCGTCGGAGAATGCAAAGACCGGGCACGAGGCTTGAGTGGAGGGGAATGCTGCTTTCAACCAGAGCTCAGCATCGAGCTGACTTTGGGCATGGAAGAAACACGGTAAAAATACGCCAAAATCCCCGAAAACCCTAATTCCATAGACCACATGCCTTGCACGCCGCCCCTCTGCTCAGCCAGGAGATCCGGATGTTGATGTAAGCTTCCAAACCCTCAATCGTCTCAAAGCCTGCAAGGACGCTGAATCAGAAGCCTGTTGGGGAAGAATCACTTTGCAGATCTTATAGTTATATACCATCACTAGATGATAACTTCAACATCTTCAACCCATCCCAGACGTAATTCCGTTGCAGCTGCACCAAAAATCTATCAAAAATCTCAATAATCTCAAGTAGGGACGGAACAATGGTGAATAAACCGCCAAAACCACCAACTCAAGAAGCCTCCGAGTCCTGTAGAATTGTGAAGGTTCACCAGGGTGGGAAACAGTCTGTGACAATGCGCGGACAAGATGGGACAAGCGCTGGCGCACCCTTGTAGTTCAAGTAGAGCTGTGTATTCAAATGCGGCTGTGCCCTAGGACAGGACAACCAGCTGCGGCAAGTTCACGAAGCAATGGGAAATGTTTAAAAGCACAGCACATGCTTGCAGGATCTCCATGAGTAATGTACACGTCCAACATTGAACATATTGAACCATATTGAACCAAATAATACAAGTAGTTGACATACTCTTGTTCTTGAAAAATCTTGAAAACATAGCTCGTCAATGCTCGTCATGCTCTTCCATATGTTCCTAATTTCCATGTTCCCCAGCTTTGAAAACTCAGCGTTTCTGGGGCTGCTGGCCACATGGAACGTTCCTTGCAAATCTCCAAGACCAACTCAGCAGACATTCGTTTCACACGGCACCTCGAGTCATGGGACCCTGGGAGGCAATGACTATCAATGACTCAATGACCCAAAAAAAGTTGAGTAGTGCAATATAGATCAATAATGATCGATATATAATATAGTGCAATTGTCTTGTGAAGAACTCATGAAGTGGACACTTGTAATTACTTGTATCAAGGAAATTTACAGCATGGCTAGCTCAGCAGTGAGCCTATCAGCATCTTCTGCCTGGTGCTTGTCCTGGCGGAGGCTAAAGTGTTGGCAGCACTCTGGGTTTAGGTGCCCTAGCCCTTGGCCCTTGAGTATCTTAGAGTTGTGCTTCAACTCTTTACAAGGCATTCACAACAAACGTGAACAAACAACAAAAGTGAAGAAAAATCATCCAAACATTTTCAAACCTCACCCCTCCGAACTGTCCAAACAGCACACCGACGCAAGATCATGAAAGAATCTTCCACTTCAATTTTCCCTCTCATTCCTGGCCATTTCGGGAGGCGTCATATGACGTCATTAACGTTCTCGGATCCATGGCCAACTGGACTGGACCTTGCTTCAGCTCCTGGGTGAGACATGCTTGCGCTCGCGGCGCAGGGGCTTGTCCTCCAGCGCTGCACTGACGATATCCACCAGCTGACTGATCCGGGCATCCACGGATTGCCTTTCAGCATTCCATTCACTGGCTTCGCGTTCGAGATCCACAACACGCTTGGCGAACCAGTTGCCACCATCGCTCTCCTTGTTCAACAACTTGTCTCTTTCTTTTTGCACTTCATCCAGTTTTTGCTGCAGCTCAATCTCTCTTTGCTTAGCAATCTTGAGCTGAGAATCCTGTTTTTTCAGCTGATCCCGGAGAACGTCAGACTCCATCCGTGACAAGCCCTGGGGACCTGCACCTAGAGCAGAAATCGCTGCTGCGGCAGCTGCGGCTGCTTGTGCAGCAGCTGCCACGCCTTGGGCCGAATCGCTGGCGGCCGCATCAGCACGGACCACGCCACCCACGGCCGTCCGGAGCACGTTCCGAAAGACCGACAGCAGCTGTGGCAGCCATGGCATGGCGGTGAGGTCACAGGCCGCCCCAGTGACATCGCGCAATCGCAGCAAAGGCTCCAAGGCAGATGCAGCAGCTTCCACTGCACGAGGCAATTGCCCACCGGCAGCCATTGCACGTGCACGAGCTGCTTCAAGCTCCTCAACTAAAGAAGATACTTGATCATAGATGTCTTCTGACACAGAAGGCTGAGACTTTTTGGTGTCAGTAGCCTTGGTTCGACGTCTTTCATCCACCCACATACACTGCGCAGGTGGTTTTGTGACCTGCGTGGTCTGTGGACGCCGGCGAACACATCCCTCAGACGATGCCCTGGGCGCCCGTTTTTGTTCTTCGGGCCGTCGCAAGGGATCCGGCCGCCGGCCACTGCGGCCGTTCCATCCGCCATGGCTCCGATCAAAGGCATCGACCATGGCGATTCATTGGGGGTGAAAGTGTGGAAATTCACGGAGAAACTGACACTGCACCATTCTCATCTGGGCTGAATGGAACTGTAGCACATGCAAAGGCCATCGAAGTCTCAAGTTGCTAGCATTTTCATTCTTGATGAGGGTACTGGTAACCAGGTAGCCAATAACTTTTGCTTAAATGAAAAGTATGATCATACAATGAATTGCAGCCTATGCTCATGACCTTCTGGTTGTGCATCGTATGGACCATTTCCACCAAAGTCCATCGTGACTCTTCCTCGCACTTTGGCGGATTCGTTGTGTAGCTTCGCTGCGGAGCAGGGAACTCAGTGCAAACGAATCAAATGGCAACCACTGCCATCCAATTATTACATTAGTTAAAAGGTTACGTCTACCATCATTGTCAAAATTCCCACAAATGGTTGCCTCTAATTTTTAGTTCTATTATCCATTGGTTGTCCGATTTGCCAGATTTGTCAAGATGCGTCCATCACCCCCACTCGTTCCTAGGTCCACACAGCTGCTAGCACTCTCAGTCCAGCCTTTGAGTTCGTACACAAAGCAGCCTTGGGGATTGGATTGGCTGCCTTGGCCACGCAATTCTTTCAAGGCTTGTAACGGGGACAGATATGACATCGGAGTGCACATGCGTCTATATTGAGATTATGGGTGAATTATGTTGGATTGTTGTGGATTATATGCTAGTTTATTCTATATTATGGATGTTGCATGGATTAATTATTGGATTATATATGAATAAAAAAAATATATAAATAGACGTAAGACGTATGTATATATATTATTGAATTAAATTAAATCATATAATTGATATTATAATATTGTTATATTATATTAAATTATATATATATCATATTTTGTTATGCTATAATGTCTTAAATTATTATTGTATTGTATTATGTTATGTTATGTGATATTATGTGATATTATATGATATATTGTTATATTATATTGTATTATACTATATTATATGACTTGTTATTAGTTATTATATAAAGGGACTCCTTTCACTGTGCTCGTAAGCCCCGTGCCAAAGCCATGTTGGAGGGCACAGCAGGGCGCTTTGGACAAGGTTCGACAGCGAATTCTGTGCAATGAAATGGATTTGCTGCAACAGCTCCTCAACAGCTCACCTACTTCATCCTGGATCATGCAGGGTCTCCAAGGTTGCAGAAAAATCAAAATACAAAAGTCACCAGACATCATGAGACACGCGCTTCAGGACTGGACATCTATTCTCTGACCAAGGTCCTCCCGTCTGTGGTATTTTTGTTTCTTCATTCTGCTGATTCTGACTCACAGCAAAGAAAATGGCAGCGCCGACAGCAGCAGGCTGTGCAGGCCCATCCCCCTCGACGACTGGATGAAGCCCACCATGCACTTCCGGAATCAAGGGTTAGCCATGAAGGGAACCCTCAACTTGTTTCTTTCGCTGATATCCACCATCCACTAAACAATCACTCACCAATCCTAGCTATCCACAAGTCATCCACTGCTCATCTGATGATATCCACTTCTCATCCACTGCTATACTCACATGGTGTTTGTCGAAACATGGAGTTTTACCATATCAAGATCTTTCTTGTTCAACGATTGACACAACTCCTGACATCACTGGCCCCTTTTTCTCTTTCACCAGGGTGGTCTATGGCTGAAGCGGTTCCACATGCGATTCGCATCGTGTCCGCTTCGCCGTTGCCGGCTCCAACCTGGGCTGTTCCGAAAATCGGGCCGCGGTAAACGCCAGTTGGGCACCAGATCGGTCCTTGGGGACGAGCACAGCAGGCGCTTGGGGCAGATGGGAACCAGCCAAATACATTCAAATACGAGTGGCTTTGGAGATCACCAATAATGGTGACGAAAAATGAAGCTTTGAAGTCTGGATGCACTATGATGGGATTTGGGGAACCCAACCAATTTGAAGACATGACGACCAGGGAAACCTATTGAGCTCTTGTTCGCCCCCAGGGGGAAAAGGGAAAATACGGAATATATCAACAGAATACATCAACACACATCACGTGCTTTGAATGTCACATCTGTCTGTCTGGAGGGTATGCATGATCCAGGTCTGCAAATTGACCGAAACCTGTCTGAATGAAGTTTCGAACGAGAAAGGACGTGCAACCACCATCGACCGTCAGCCGATTCCTTCATGACAAGCTCCCACATTGGATGATATAATCTCAGGTATTCGAGTTGTCCCACTGAATTTCGTTGGTAGCAGGATGTAACATGATGTAACCCCGGAATAAACCCCGTTAATTATGCACCATTGCTTAACTCTAAGGTCTAAAGGGATCATTTCAGCATTTTGGACCTTGGTCTCCTGCGACTGAGACACTTCCGGCTGTATCCCGCCGTCTGCGCCAGCATGGTGTGTGACTCCCGGGGTGCAGAACATCGAACAACGCTCAGAATGGCACCATTCCTCGGCACTGAAAATGTTGGATTTCATACCTCTGGCTTGCCTGATGTATGATTAGCCGTCACTAGCCCTCAGTGTCGGGTCATCGTTCTATGCCCTTCGCGCTTCTTTTAATATATGCATATATATATATATGCACCCACAGTATTCCACAAATACCTGCCCAAAATCAGACTTGGAAATAGGCAATCTCCATTCATTCATAGATGATGTTCCCATTGAACCTCCAGTGACGCCCATGCCATGTGCCATCCAGCCACTGCAAGTGCTCGGAGAAAACCTGATCGCATTCTTCGTGGCTCCGATGTCTCAAGGAGCAGCCTCAAGATCTGCTGCCAACATGAGATGTGAAGATACGCAGCTGTGGAAGATGTTGAAATTCATTGGGAAAAATACCCAAGTCCAGGGGATATTGTACGTGTTAAATAAGTTAAACCTGGGTGTTATCTCTCTGGCGGTTTTGGTGCAATACTATAGGCCACGTAGTATTTGGATGGATGTATTTGGATGAATTTGGATGTTTTTGATTAGGTGGTCTACTTTCCTAACTCGCCCAACTGGTCCTGCCAAGTGTTCTTGGGGTATCTTGGGGTCGCTCACTGGATCGGTGTGAAGCAGCACACCCCCACTGTGGGAACATCTTGAGCTTAACCACTGATGTACACTGATGACATGATGTGACATGAGCATGCCACAGCAACTTCAATACCTTTAATTAACCCGATTCTCGCAGCCTTCCAGATTTTTTCGCACACCCACGCTAGAATTGTCCTCCCAACCCAGCAATTCTGCGCACCATCAATGGCCACGATGAAGTCTCCTTCGGCTAATCCCGGCTGTCCAGGAAGAGGATCCACAGATTGAACACGGATGCCCCAATCCTCATCAAAACGAAGATCCTCGGTGGCACCACAGCGGGCCAGAGACGGTCAAGACCGAAAGACCCACTGATGGAAAACAAGAAGACAAAAAACAAAAAAACAACTCATCTCCAAATTGATTCAACAGATTTCAACAGTATATTCAATTCTAATAGATTCTAATAGTCTAAATGTAGACATTCAATGCGTCAAAGGCTCTAAGCCCGTATTGCCTGGCAGCAAGTGTCGATTGGATCACCTTCCAACATGGAAAGTAAAAGTATTGCATAAGGCATTCAGATACTATGCATATCAGTTTGTGCAAACACCAAATTATCGGACTCACATGAAAGAAGGCGAGTGGTGAGTTGCAAAGCTACAGTGCTTTCATCATGTTTCATCTACTTTCAAGTGCAGCCCTTCAACATCCTTCAACCTTGGTGTTCGAAATCCATCAGCTCACAACTCAATGGCCCCCGCTGTGCCCCTGCCTTGTGCATCCACCGCTAGGCGTACACTGCGTGCCGTGTACACCGGGTTCTCCCGGGCGGCAGCTTGTTGGTTCCAGCTGGGCTCGTCCCACTCCGGCGCTTCGTTCCAAAGGCCTGGGAGACCTCTGCACCGCATCAAATCACCGGGTGTCACGTTGGGCCAGCCGTGTATTACATGGCTTATGTCGGGGAAATGGGGGACGGTACTGATTGATGTTTGCTGTCATTCCGACTCAACCACGCAGGGCCACCTAACGGTGGCAAATTTGTGCATCTGATTTGCTATTGCGCACGTGATTCTCAAATTCCTCGCCGAACAGAAAAGAACAAAGGTACTGTGCCAAGATTCTAAGGTGCAGCAACCATCATAGGGCGATCATCAAATCATCTCATGGATCTACTAACTTCGAGAATGGCCTGGTGCGCCGGCCCCGGCCCTACAACTTTCTGCCATCCAGTCACTGCGTTGTGGCACAGTCCCCCTGGGAACACCACGGCTGGGACGGCTGGGCTCCTGACACGGGGCTGTAGATTTTTTGGTTTGATGACTAAAGAACCCAACGACATGTGCGATTGTCAACAATTAAAAATAGAGGACTTACCATGACTTGGATTGACTTGGCCCAATTTATTGCCGCTCAACACTTGGGGAATGTGATTCTTTTCCCATGGTTCACCAAACCCTCCTCCAAGGCCAACGTCCGCAGTGGCACGGCGCCCTGAAGCTTCTGAGCGGCCTAGCAGGCTGAGGGTAGTGGCATGTAGTGGCTATCCCTGAAACATCACCCAACCTGGATGTAGGTGGATGATTATACAACACATTACAACACCATTTGGGTGTGTATGAAAATGGGGTTATCCATAATCTTGATGGGAAAATGAAGGTAACCATGGGGGTTCATGGGGGTTGCCCTATTTTCAGATCTGTACCCAGGCATGCAGCACCAAACACTTGATGCGCAGGTGAATAAGCACAGCATCATATTGGCTGATGGTGTCAACCCACTGCAGCTGGAAATCGACTCATATTAGGTCAAGAAGGTAGGTCTCTCTGCCCCAATCGGGACCTAAAATAAATATGAATAACTAACAAGCATGAATAATTGCATTTCAAGCCACCAACCATGTGAGATGACAAGAGATGACACATCGGCCATGACCAAGTTGTGATCTTTGAATCAAATGTGCCCTGCGACATCCTTCCCTCAGCTGTTGTCCGAGGTTGCCACCCATTTCTGTACACGTTGCCGCTCGATGGGCTTCAAGGAGACATCCGCACCAAAGTCCTAAGAAGATTCTGCGAGATCTCAACTGGTTCAAGCCTGGCTCACACCAAAAAAAAACAAAATATGAAGAAAATGACATGAAACCACAACTCATCACAACTCCTAAACAATCCTAAACACCTGTGATCTCCATAACACTATGTGACACTTGCTCAACACCGTCCACATACCTGACCAGGGTGGGAGTCCTCAATGTTCTCAGCGATCTCTTCAAGAGAAACTGCACCCATCTCTGCACACCACTTGGCTGCAGCATCTACGTACTCTTCTAAGCATAGCTCCTGGCACATCCTGACCCTGTGGGAGGATCCCAGACTAACTTGCTAACACATCAACAATTCCATGAGACCTATGGGGTTCTGAATGAGTTCAAATAAACGATATGCCACTCCCAATAACAAACAATAACAATAATAAGAAGAACAACAATAAAAATAATGAATAATAATACTGTAATAATAATAACAATAATAATCAAATAGTAATAATAATAATAATCATCAATAATCAATAGTCAATAATCAATAATCAGTAATGATGATAATAGTAAAAAAAAATAATAATATATAATAATAAACATAAATCCTCGATTTGGGACAGTTTATGGGATCCATTTCAGGTATTGCACTGGTTTTCCCATATTAGCTTAGGTGCTCTTTTCTGCCAAATTTATTACGGAAATTAGCACATGATTGTGCATTATACATCGTTGTTTTATTTTTGATGATTTCATGTCGTTCCAGGTCCTGCAACCAGTCTTCCAGGTCCGGCACTTTGCATCGCACCGTGCTGCGTGGTGGGCTGCGTTCTGCCGGAGGGTCCTGTGGATGTCAAGGCCATCACGGAAGGTACACAGAAATTCGTCACAGAAACGCCCAACTATACCCGAGAGGCCGCAGTGTTCCATCTAATTTGTCGGATAGTTCGAGCATGTTCTACTGGAGCAATGGAGTTTTCTGTTCATTCCATGAAGACACAAACATACACAAACTCCATCAAACCCCTATACAACGAGCTGTTTGATGCTTTGTAAGGAGACATGCGCATGGCATCGCATGGCAGCTCGGCATGCCTTCTTTTCAGGAACCTCCTGCACCTTCAAGCCTGGTGTGCCCAGGGCTTCCAGCTCGTTACTGTACCACCACAAAACAAACGCATAAACAAACGCATAAACATGCATGTTATTGCATGTTCAAGTTTAGAAATGCCTTCGCATGCCTCCACTTTCGAAGCTGAATCTTACCATCTTAAGCGTCTTAACTGCCAAGTTGGCCATGACTAGTGACCAGTCCGCGCCTTCGGACTCGGAAAGTAGAGCCTCTTGCTGCGTATCTTCACCCACTTCTGGTTGAAGTTGTGACCTATGCCAAAGCCATTCATGGTACCAAACATATTCAGTCGGTATTCCAGCAAATAAAAGACCTCAAATCTGTCAGTTTTGCTTTAACCATGAATCAATATTGATGGATTCTTGGAGTCACAGAAATCATACTGAATCACGCATTGTTGGGAGTTTATGTCAGATTAACTTGCAATTTTCTTGTTGGTTTTGTAACCACTGTGTTGTTGATTCTGCATGATTCTGCGCCAAACGCTGGTCGTATTTCTTATCCATCTGTATCTCCCCATGGCAAATGCCGAGCACCCACCTTTTCATGGATTCCTCACGCGGCTTGTCGAGCTCTACGTCATCCACATCCGGACCCTGGCAGCGCTGAGAATTGGAGCTGTCAAAGCTGGGCAGGCACGCAAAGATTGGACAAACAACTATAGTGGTGACAGTGATATGTAATTATAGTAATAAAATGAAATGTAAATAAATTCAAATATATATATATATAATATACATATATGGAGGAAATGCATGAAAATGCAGCATATTCTGGTGGCATGGGTCCTTTCAGGTCGAAATCTCAGGTGACCGGTGACGAGCAAAAGATCAACCCACCTCGACCGATGGATCTGGCGGACTCGACTGGAAGACCATGACCTCCTGTCCAGGGAATCCCTGCCATGGCAAAACACTTAAAGGACAAGACTCTAAGACCTCAGTTTACACATACGCATATAATATACATGTGTGTATGTGTGTGTTGCATATGAATCCATATAATTTGCGTGCGTGCGTGTTGAAAGATGATACATCTATATTGTCATTGGCAACAAACAGACCAAACAAATCACAGCTTTTCACACATGCTGATACAGCAAGCACCGATTGCTGCACACAAGCAAATGCTATGCGGCTGCAACTCCTCCTCTTCCTCATCCTCTGCCAGTGGAGGTAGCGTTGCCTACGAAATGAGGCACTGGCCAAGTCACCATGAACACCCTGACAACTGACAACATGTCAATTTTCCAACGTCTACTCTACTGCTTACTGCTCACGAACGTTGAGGAATCATGGCGAACCATCTCTGGAAGTAGAGAAAATCAAAGAAAATCTAACCTTTTCGAGCTGCCCAAAATACGAATTTTCTGAAGACAGGTGGAAGACATTGGACAATGATCAAAATAGGAACTTCAATGTGCACTGCTTGTCATTGCCATGACCGCCACATGGCCCTAATATGCCGTATAGCGCCTGTTGCTCCTGTTGCTCCTGTTGCTCCACTTGAGGCCATGCAGGTGCCACAACCTCGATGTCATCGTTGTCATCCTGTTCCACGCGAGGGGCAAAATATGGAGAAAACAAAACGATGCTGGTCATGAAATGCCCTGAGCACCAGCAAACGTATTGTCAAATTGTACAAATGGACTTAACATCTGCCATCGGTCCCACAAATGTCAATACATCATTGGATTTGGGGTTGCTGTTTGTGCATCATGCCTTGAGAAGTACAGAACCGCCATCGCGAAAGTTCATTTACACTTTGATTCTGCTGTGGCCGTTGGCACAAAGAATATACATCGTATGTATACATGTGTGTGTTGGCTATATTAAGACATAACATACCAATATCTAATCTATCTATCTATCTATCGATCTATCTATCTATCGATCTATCTATCTATCTATCTACCTACCAACCTACCTACCTACCTATCTATCCATCCATCCATCCATCCATCTATCCATCTACCTATATATCCATCCATCCATCTATCATCTATCTATCCATCCATCCATCCATCCATCCATCAGTCTATCTATCTATCTACCTACCTATCTATCTATCTACCTATCCATCCATCCATCTACCTATCTATCCATCCATCCATCCATCTATCCATCTCTCTATCCTTCTATCTACCTACCTACCTACCTACCTATCTATCTATCCATCTATCCATCTATCCATCTATCCATCTATCCATCTATCCATCTATCCATCTATCCATCTATCCATCTAACCATCTATCCATCTATCCATCTATCCATCTATCCATCTATCCATC
>Ga0126342_10012390_pt1 | contig 15211 bp, 8 predicted proteins | sample Cyp1metagenome_FD_92528 | JGI IMG/M metagenome (GOLD analysis project Ga0126342, IMG submission 92528) | Coral microbial communities from Lord Howe Island, Old Settlement Bay, Australia - Cyphastrea 1 metagenome | ecosystem: Host-associated > Invertebrates > Cnidaria > Coral ...
ATATTGCATTGGCTGCGATTGTCAGCTGCCTTTTCTGGTCGAGACCCCAGATTCAAAGCGAAAGGTAGAAAAAGGAAGGAGTTTCGTTGCTGTTGGGTTGACCTGGTGAGCTCTGGCTTACCAATATGAATCCCAGCAATTTTTATCCATGGTGTGCAGACCGTGCATTGTGCTGGGGATGCTTGGCATGGCACCTTTGTCGACCGGGTCGATCCGCGTAGGTTGCTGGATGACATGGTTGACACCAAGGTGGGGAAGCACCAAGACCCGATGGCGGCATAGGGATGACATCTAATGATCCTATGGTTGATATATGTTGATATACTACTATAGGTCTAATAGTTCATAGTTTGCAGATGTATACCACCCATATGGTAACCAGAAACGGCTTGTTCATCTCATCCCCAGCTCAGACTCTTCGGTTCGCTGTCCAGGCGCGGCCCGATGCCGTGACCTTCAACACCGCCATGAGCGCGTGTCTCAAAGGTGGGATGCCAGACCAGGCGCGGAAAGTCAAGGGACCATGAAATAAGAGGGAAAATGGTGATGAACTGGATTTGGATGTACCCCTCTGGTTATTGAACTGTTTGCGAACTGGAACATCATGGTATTTTGAATAGGTAAATCATCATGTTTATCAACTATAAACGGGTACCCATAGGTATGTTAAATAGCCAGATGGTATGTGGGACCGATGGAATGTTGAAACTTTTGGGGATGGAATCGCCCCACGGAAAAGAAAGCAGTTTTGACCTGTTTTGACCCAGATCAAGATCATGAACATCCCTTGGTGATGGAAAAAAACAATTACCCTCTGGTAAACTAACATAACAATGGAAAATCACCATTTTTAATGGGAAAACTCACTATAAATGGCCATTTTCAGTAGCCATGTTAGTTTACCAGAGGGTAATTATATTATATTTAGTGGTTATAACAACAAACATAATTGCATGTATTAATGCATTTATATAATTTTATCAGATCTACAAAAGGCAACATTAGTCCATGACCATATCCATCTGGGATTTTCGGAGGGTCTGGACCCCCACCAGGACACTTGTTCTTGGTCCAAATCGACTGATTTTCCTTGGAAAAAAAAAACGAGGGGGTTCATTTTGGGGTTTCCATATATGGGGGTACGCCAATAGCTGGATGGTTTATAAGGGAAAATCCTATTAAAATTGATGATTTGGGGGTAGCCCTATTTTCGGAAACCCCCATTTGTTCAAAACGAGGATTCACCAAAATTCCCAGAGTGAGGGGACAAACATCCAATTCCCCTTGGCGCTGAACTCAAACTGGTCCTGATTTTTGCTCACATCATTCTTCATGAAGACTACATGTAGTGATTGGATGAGAATTCAAGTTGAAAGTCGTTAAGTTTGATTACAATGACTTTTTTTTACCGTGAGCTTGTTGTGTGTCAATCCATGCTGTTGCGGATGCAGCAGCTGGAAAAGCACAGTTTCATGGCATAGGAATATGAGAACAGCCAGAGCCATTTAGTTGAACGTCAGATGGTAAAATGATTGCCTGAAGGCAGCCTCGCCTTCACCGTTTGCCGGGGCTGCGAAGTGAAAAGCCGCAAAAGTATATGCAATATTGGGAATTTTCACCCATACAGTAATTTTTCATTACCCTCTGGTAAACAAACATACCTATTGAAAATGGCCCAGTCGAAATAGTTGATTTACCCAGCTATAAAATGGTGATTTTCCATAGCAAAATGTAAACGTTTACCAGAGGGAATGGCATATCTATGGAAAATCACCATTTTTAGTGGGTAAACCCACTACAAATGGCAATTTTCAATAGCTATGTTAAATTACCAGAGGGTATGGCAGTGGTATGGCCATAATTTTCTCCCCTTTGGCAGCGGTTTCAAGGTCCCAAAGGGGATTTCGTCAGCGTCAGGCCCTCTCCCTTCTCGAGGAGTGGCACCGATGTGGGGACGGTTGGACGGGGGGTGGGTTCCCGTGCTGAGACGTCAAGACCGTTCCCACATTGGCAGGAAGTGAATTGACTTGATACCCCGTAGGATCCATGGTGCTGGTATATATGCTAACATTGGGGGTATATTAATGGTAAATGTTACCATATATGGCATACATGGATCCCATGGGTACAGGACAGAATTTCAATGAATGTTGATATGCGAAAACTAAAAGCATTTTGACAGAGGCGAAGTTGGTTCCGCTTTCTACTTTCGGCCTGAGTTTATAGTAACCCCATCCCAGGTAGATCATGGGCCATTTTTTGGTGAATCAATGAGGCCCATGGCTGGATAGGGTGGTTCACCACCCGTCGATGCATCCGGGCTCAGAGAAGAACGCATGTTAGAAGCACCAGCAATGGAGTGACCAGTTTTTCAGTGGTTCCAGAATCAGCCACCTCGTTAGAATGAACTCACTTAAAGATGTCCAAACAGCTTAAACGCCTGGCACGGCACGTTGGATGCTGAATGAGTTTGATCTGTTCATAGCGTTGATTTGATGATTGCATTGACAATTTACACTCATATCTAATTATTTTGATATTTGCGTATGTTTATATATGTTTATATTCTATACATATTTGAGTCGGTCCAACATATCCAAAACAATCTCAGACACTTCAACTTTCACCGGGCCCATGGCCTCTGTCCATTTCTGCGCCCGGAGACCCGGGCAGACCCGGGCTTTGGCCGGGCCCCCGCCGGGACGGCATCAGGGCACCAATTGCACCATCCCGGCGTAAAGAGGGTGGGTCTATGTTTATTTTCCTAACAACTACATAGAGAGTGGAAAATTCTAGGAGAGCTTATATAATTTCCTAAGAACTACATCTATTGTTCATCACTCAGATATTCTATGTGAATCCAATAGCGAGTTGATGTTAAAATTTGCTGAACCTTGGGGTCAGCCATTCGCCACAGAACAGGTCCACAAGGTCCACAGAATGTTTTGGGCTGCAGATAGCTGGGACATCCCCATCAAACGAGCTGAGATGTGGATGATCCAAGCTCAACTACGAATAGTCAGCTCGTCATTCTGCAGTCGAATATGGACATGTCCAAAAGTACCCAAATGGGAATATCTGAATATCTGAATGCTGGTGGTTTGGAACATGAATTTTATGACTTTCCATATATTGGGAATAATCATCCCAATTGACTTTCATATTTTTCAAGATGGTTAAAACCACCAACCAGTTTGACAATCCCATATTCTATCTACTTGAGGATGATCATAGTCAAGTGGTGAGGATTTATCATCCCCAACGGCGCGGCCACCAAGGACTTGAGGCATGGCAAATGCAGGTGCAAGCGACTTGGCCGCTCCAAGAACTATTGCGTTTGAACCCTGGAAGAAGCTGAAGAGGTATTTATTCTATATAATTATGCATATATTAATATGTATTGTACATTATATATATATGATTATATATATATGTAATATTATATATGTAATATTATATATACATTATACATACTATATATATATTTCAAGAAACATTATACATACTTACTATATATCCATTATACATTATATATATATATATTTAAAAGAACCCAGCAATTTTTCCTACCTCACCACCTCTGACCGCTGGCTTCCCAGGTATCCAACTGCCTGAGGATCCAGCGGAGGCCCATGCGAAGTATGTGAAGCTGAGGCCGGGTCAAGGGATTGGTGGATGAATAGCGGATTTATAGTGGTTAATAATGGTTAGTAGTGTACGTTAATAGTTGTTAATAGTTGTTAATAATGGTTAGTAATGGTTAATAATGGTTAGTGATTTACGTTAATAGTGGTTGCTAGTTGTCAATCGTGGTTGATAGTGATGAATAGACCCAATAATTCGAGGTTTCCGTTTTGTCACGGGTACCCCAAATCATCCATGTCATGACCAGATGACCATGACTTTTTTTCGTATTGAAATAAAGCCGTATGACTTGGGGATCACCCATGACTTAAACATTCATTTTGAGGGAGTCTGAGGGCCGACAATAATAAAAACTGGCCGGTGGCTTGATTTTTGTTTTTCAAGCATACAAAAGGGATTTTTCACGGGATGACTGGTTGAGATGACGAGCTTTTTTTTTTTTGGGTTGGCTTAAAACCACCAGAACAAAACTCAGGATCGATTGAAGTTTGAGAAGCAAGAAAATTCATGGACCAATGGGACTTTTTGTTGGCAACAATGACATTACCCTCTGGCTATAGAAATAGTTGATTTACCTCTTAAAAATGATGATTTTCCATAGTTATGTAAACGTTTACCAGAGGGCAACTGATGAATTTGAGTGACGTTTATATGGATATTACAAGGAACTGATGAAATTGGGGTGAAGTTAGATATTCAAAAGTTCATGATCAGGGTGGATTTACAGGAGATTTTTAAGCCAACAAGACTGATGATCAATGTGGGTGATGTTTAGATATTCACAAAAAGTTAATTTCCTCAACACTCTTGCGGCGATCTTTAATTCAAACAAGTTTGGGAGTTTTTGAGTTTGCTGGGATGCTTTATCCAAAACGGCCGATCTGCAACTGACCTGCCATGGCAGGCAGTTGGTCCGCGAGACCTTCGAGGGTTTCCTGCGAAGCTTAAACTCACAGCGTGAAGCCCCAGGGTTTTCGGGGTTGAAGTAGCCATGATATTGGCGAATGGCGAAGCACCAACATCCAGCCACAACGTTTCTTTAATATTGAAACGTATAGAGAAGTCCTTTTCTGGCTACGATTGTCTTAGCTTCACTTCTTCACCTTCCAGCTACTTCGGAACAAGGCCATAGTCTACAAGCAATCCCTTGAGCTCTCACATGGAACACTCAATGGGCCGAACAGATCCTTTCACTCTTGAAAATGGATACCCTTTAGCAATCCGACATTGGCTAATGAAAAATGACCCATTTATATCCGTGCCATTCCGTGCCTAACCCCGTTTGCCGATATTTTCAGACGATTTTTGCATGCAAAACCGGAATTTCCCATTGCCAAGTTAAATGATTTCAAATTGCAACAGAGATTTCAATGAGTCATAGACTCTTAGACAAGGATATTCTTGGTTTTGATTCTGATGGTTAAATAAATCCTCATGTTGATGTTTAACACTACTGCATTTTGCTGATGATTTTCATCCTTGCCATGTAAGATTTCCGAGGTCATTACGGTGGCTTGAGCAACAGCGTGGCTCTCGGCCATGGCAATGGCTGGGTCGAACACTCTGATGGCTGGTGGTTTGAAATGGGGGATGGATCAACACTTATTAGACAATTTATATAAATTTATACAATTTTTGGATCAAAACCTATGGATATCAGGATTAAGGGGAACTAATTAATGGGGATTAGAGGACTTTGCCTGGCCACAGGCATTTTTTCCGTGATTCTGCAGTTCTTCCGAAAAGCTGAACACCATTGTTTGAACAGGCAACTTGTGCCAACCTTGGTTTCGTGGTGTTTTTGTTTGCGCTCGAAAAGGCAGAATCACTTTTCGCAGTCAGGAAGACCTAGGTATAGCACTAATTAAGTTACCTTCTGGTAATTTGTACTAATTTGTTACATAGGAAAATAACCAATAAATCTGTTCCTATTGAATCCTGCTTTCTCAATCATGTTCCCAGCTGGCCATAAAATCAACACTGCAGTGAACACCACAAAAGCCCTGGTGAATGTGCTTGGAAGATCACCCCCTGAATGGGATTTCTCCCAGGAATGGGATTTACCAAATCATAAATGGCTACAACTAGGCTACAACTGGTACTTTTCTTACCACTATCAATAGGACTTCATTGACAAACTAACAAATAAGTTGGAAATATATCCTAGCACTGAAAGATCCAACGAGATTGATACATATATTATATATATAGTATTATAGTATTATATATAGTATTATATATAGTATTATATATAGTATTATATATAGTATTATATATAGTATTATATATAGTATTATATATAGTATTATATATAGTACATAGTATTAAATATCATATTATATTATATTATTATCTATTATTATATATACATTTACATATCACACTCCAGTCTATAGCCGTTAAATCCAAAAGCACCAAAAAACCCGCAGAGTTCTTCGCCTCCAGGTTCGAACGTCATGGTGGAAATTTGGATTCGGGGCAGTTCCTGCGGATCTTCTCCAGGGTGCCGGAGATGGCACCGCGCTGGCGAAGATGGCCGTTGAAACAATGGGGATATCATGGGATATATAATGATAGTTTATATGTATATATATATATATACACATTTATAGTAATATATATATATATATATATATATATATTATCAATAATATGTGACATGTAATATATGGATTATGGATATATCAGATTTACCCTTAAGTGTGTCATGAAGGTGGTTTGCTGGAAAATCAACCATTGACTTCGAGGATTTTCCCAGATGAAAAGCTCTATTTACCATGGGATTCCTCAGCCAGCCACGTTTGCTTAGCAGAGGGTAAGGACATTTAAGGATAGTTAAGGATATTTAAGGGTGTTAGTGTTAATGTGTTACTTTCAGGAGATTTCAACGATTTAAGGAGTCTCAAGAATATTCTAAGGACATTTTTTTGGACACTTGAGGATATTGAAGGGACATTTTAGTTGTATCCTCCAGGTGATTATTGGCATTGAACCCCCATATTATTCACGAATAATAATGATAATTACAGTAACAACCATAATACCATAATATTGATAACACATATATATATATATATATGATTGGATACATATTGCATTATATATATATATCATATCATATTATATGTATATGTTATATACATGTACTGTATACATACATGCATGCATGCATGCATGCATGCATAGATAGATAGATAGATAGATAGATCGATAGATCGATAGATCGATAGATCGATAGATCGATAGATCGATAGATCGATAGATCGATCGATCGATGGATGGATAGATAGATAGATAGATAGATAGAGAGATAGAGAGATAGATAGATAGCTAGATAGATAGATAGATAGATAGATATAGATATAGAGATAGATATAGAGATAGACATAGAGTTAGATATAGAGATAGATATAGAGTTAGATATAGAGATAGATATATATATATATAGATAGATATAGAGATAGATATAGAGATAGATATAGATATAGAGATATATATAGAGATATATATATATATATAGATAGATATAGAGATAGATAGAGATAGATAGAGATAGACAGAGATAGCTAGAGATAGATAGATATACATATAGATATACATATAGATAATTAGATAGATATACATATAGATATACACATACTTATATTTATATACATACATAGATATTTTTAATATACACATAGGTTTCATGTCTTATCCAAGAGGTCAAGTCCATTCTAGTTTTGAACTGGTTGGAACTCCCTGGATCAAATGCACAGCCCGGTCATGTAGGCACAGCCCCAAGCTTTTAAAATTATGGGATAATCCCTAAAAAATGAGTGGTTGATCATCATTTTCCCGATGAACATCAAAATGTTGATCCATTTTGGCTACCCCGCTACCCTACCCCCCGATGGTTTCTGACTGAGAAAAATGGTGAGATCTCACTGTGATGTGACTGGAATGATGGTTAGCAATGATAGAATCATCCCCAAATGGCCGAACTTTTCAGCTCCATTCAATGCCGTCTCCAGACCGCAGGTGTGTCCGCGCTTAGAGTCCCGTGCTTTTCCAAAGGAGGAGGAGCGAAGACTAGTTCGGGTGGCCCATGTCTTTGATAATGTGGTTGATGGCTGCAAAATACGGGCATTTCACCATCAGCAACGGACATTTAACCACCCAAAATTAACTTGAAAAATCTCGAAGATCATCCGGAAATGATCATTAGATGGTAAAATCAGACAAAAATATCCAGTTAGATGAGTTTGATGCTGACTTCACCATTTTTATTTCATGGTGATTCCTGGTGATTCCCAGCAACTGGTTCAACCGACAGATTCACCGAGGCTGTAAACATGTCAGTTCTGAAGCTCTTCGAAGGCCGAAATGAAAAAGTCAGACTCGTCGAAATGAGTTTTGCCTCACAGAAAGGTGTCTGTGTTTTTTCTGAAAGCTGTTGTACATGTGTTGTACCCTCTGGTAAACTAACATAACTATGGAGAATCACCATTTTTAATGGGAAAATCCACTATAAATGGTCATTTTCAATAGCTATGTTAAATTACCAGAGGGTAATTTTTGTAAGTTTTTGTAAGTTTATGAATTTTGATCTTAAGAATTCGATGTGGTGTTGTCATTGTCTGAACATGATACAACGGTTGTGTCACTTCAGAAAGATATTCCATCGGATTCCCATGGCCAGGCATGGACGTGGACACTTCAGGTGAGACCTCGCCGCTTGGACGTTTCCAAGAGAAAGGGGGCATTGGAGCAAGTGTAAGGGACCTGTCATGGAAATTTCATGGGATTTGATGGGATTTTGGAAGAATCCCCAACTGTTTATTGATGTTTATTGGAGATTTCAGCATCCAGAATGGGTGCTTTGAGATGGTGTTTTCATCATGCTGAATAGAAGGAGCGGAAAATGAATAGATCAAATACGAAACCAGAGTTTTGGTTGGGTATATTTGAGATAATTTGAGATTAGGGGGAAGGGATTATATTTATATAATTATAATATGTATATATATATATATATTTATTTATTGGAATAAAAGCCAAACCGTATCAGGTTTGTCCAAAAAATGGAAGATGTCCCTCAACACATGTCAAACTTGATCTGCATTATGATTCATCATGTTTTGGGATACCCCATTTTGACACAAACCTAATTATGGCCCAATGATATACATAGTTATCATAGTGGCATGGTTGTTCACTATCAACAAGAGTAGTCAGGGCAGAACCTTCTATCCCACAACGGTCAGCAACCAACAGGAATGGTGATATAAAACAGCAAATTCCTTGGAGGATGTTCACAGGCTTTTGCATGTTGTGCAAGGGTTATGGTGCTTCTACTGCTTCTACACACATTTCCAAATTTTGGAGGTCGAACTCCTGACAAAAAGAGGGTGCAGAAGCCAAATGTCAGCTCTGTGAGGATCAGAGAATGTAGCTAAATGTTGCTGTAGCGGTTGGCGGTTGATTCTTTTGTTGGATTTACAGGTTGCACTGGAAGCTGGTTGAATATTCCTGCCATCCCAGGTGGATGGAATTTGTGGAGTTTATAAGCGTCCAGAGCCCATGGGAGCTGGGAAGGGGATGTGGGCAACCTTGGGGGCCCCACAATCAGTCAATTCATGATACGTTGTTTGCAATCGATTTTCCCTAGCATAATCCAATTCATATATCATCCAGTAATCAAACATGGCTAGCTAGCTGGGAAATCCCCGAACTAAATGACAGTTTTAAGGCAAAAATCATCGAAAACTACATGGGTAATTTTCCAGCACGCCATGCTTGATGACACCGGAGGGTAGAATCATCTATATCCATACGTACAGTAATATATATATATATATGTATATATATAAATATATTAATATCCCACACATATATGCCCATTATATCCACATGGTTAGGATGGCGTGCTGTGGGTTAGGACGGTTAGGCTAAGAATTTGGCAGCCTGTTCCAACATCTTTACCCTCCGAGTGATAACGTACTTACAATAAAGTCCTCTTAAAACGGATACAACCCAATTAATAACCTGGACGTGTTTAAAAAAAAAATATATTCATTTTTTGCTAAACTGGTGGTGTATGAATGCTAGGTTAACATTATAGCACCATGGAGTTGCACATCCTGAGGCTGTGGCTGAGGAACTTCGTTTGAAAGCGCAGGAATTGCCGGGTACCCCGGGTGCCCGGGCTGGTGGTGGACCTGAGCGCGGTTTTGGGGCTGACTCAAACAGTTAGTCACAGGAACCCTAGCTGGTTGGTGATTTGGAACATGAATTTTATTGGGAATAATAATCCTGACTGACTTTCATATTTTTCAGAGGAGTAGGTATACCACCAACCAGCTAGATTTGGAGGTAAAAAGTAAAAACCCATGCAATTGTTTCCGGTAGATGCTCCATCTAATCATGCTGGAAAGGTAGCTATTCTCCGCAGTGTCAGCACTCGATGTGAAACCAAGGCTGCAAGTTCATGCTGATTGCAATGTGGTTCGTTTTGAGACTCGACCTAGGTCAAAGATGGTCAAAATACAAGACTATCCGGTTTATTCGCCCCTTGCTTCTGTTAGCTGACTTGCCTGACATCCGGATGTCTTTCTTTGAGGTCGGGACAAATCTTGGTCTTCGCACCTTCTGTACAGGCGCTCCGTCGCTCCGTTTGACCCATCTGGATGCCCTGGTGGGTTGAAACATGGGGCCGAATTTTGGATGCCTAAGGAAGATGGGCTCGGGGTATATTTACCACACATTTGATGGTCAGAGCGCATCTATGTTGGTAACATCTAGCCATTATTCTTGCTGAATCTTGCTGATATCATTTGAGATCTAAACCACATTCCATTGTCATCTGTCAACTGTCAAGGTCACTTGTTTTTCTTGCAGTAAAGTCATAGAGCCGGTAGAGCCAAAACTCAAACAACAGAGTTGCTGTCTTCCATCAAGCTTTTTGCCATATCTGACATATCTTCTTATCCCAACAATCTTGCAGCTTTCTTCCACCCCGGTTGGGCCATCGCTAGGTGTTTCTTGAAACCGACCCCTGACCGCTTGAGTCTTTTGTCTTCAAAGGCTTTGTACACTTTAAATGGGTTTCACATTTCTTGGAGCACCTATTATTTCATTTCCATCTTTCTAAGCTAGTTGTAAGAACATACAAGTACTTCCCATTGACAAAATGTCTTTGAGATGGTTTAAAGTTTAAACATGTCCTGGAATGTCGCGTTTTTCCGGAGATTGGTTTAAACATGTCTTTGAGATGGTTTAAACAATTTTAAACATGTCTTTGACCAGGATTCTCCTGTATTCGGGGGTCAAATTTCTCACGGTGTTCTGTAGAAAATATCCCTTCCGACCTTGGCAGGTTGTGCTACCAGCCTATCGGCCCACCGTGACAAAGCACCTGCCTCGATTTCCGGTTGGAATGATCATCCCACAGCAATTGGGTGTTCAACGAATTACGGTAAATTACCCTCTGGTTAATTAACATAGCCATGGAAAGATCCGCCATTTTTAATAGGTAAACCATCTATAAATGGGCAATCTATACCATGGCTATGTTAAATTACCAGAGGGTAATGAGAAATCCCAAACATCCAATCATGATTCATCGACAATCCAGAATGGATTGGATTTTTATTGCGCTCAACAGGAGATTCGCAACAAACGCCGCAGGACTTGTGCACTGATTACGCAGTATGAGTATTGATATGTATTGATGGCAGTGTACAAAATCTGGTGGATCCCCCCAATCCGGGCAGTGGGTTGTCCCCAGGTGTGCCGTTTTTATCCAATTCCATCCATTGGGTCAGATGATTTGACGTCTTTTGAGACGACGAAGATGGTCAGCTCATGTCAAGTCACACTGAATCCACTGGTCAAGCCAAACTGGCAGTATGTTGGGGATGATTTGGATCTCTACATTGGTACTGTGAGAATGTCAAGTGGAAACCTGACTACCAACTAAATGGGTCTTTTTGCTAGACTTCAATGCCCCAAATCCTCTACTGTAGCAGTGAGACCTCCTGTTTTTGGGCTTATAATTATATAAAGATCTTGTTGTAGAATTTTTTAAATTTCTAGGGACTTACTGAACCAAAAAAACCTAGGGGAGTAATGGGGAGTACTTGTTTTTTTCCTGGGGTGAACCCTAAGACTTCCATCGCAAGGTGCCACTTTGACAAAGTCTTCTACTGGCGGCTCAGTCGTGAGATATGGCCAGGGAGCAGGTGGCATTGAGCCAGGTATGGCCAGGAGAATGGTGATGATGATGATATTTATCGATAATAGTAGTACTACTATGATTATTAGTGTTATTATCATTTAAATATCCACTATCATATATTACTATCCTTATTGATGATGATGATGATGATGAGGATGAGGATGATGATGATGAGGAGGAGTCTTATCACTTGGGTGTGGCCGGGAATGCGGAATTCCATGGAATTCCAACATCAACTGGAACTGGACATCTGGGAACTGTTCAGCGATGCTAAGGCCCGCGCTTCCAATGGAATGTGCCATTGTCTTCGAGGAGGGCCAGGCCAGGATCAGGTCTTGTGCGGTGAACGTCTGAATTTTGGTTCCTTAGCGAATCCCATTTGTGTTGCCCAAAGACCCATTCCGGTGAAGTTCCAAGGTTCACTTGGGAAGTAAAATCCACAGCTTTGTCATTGTTTGATGGTTGAATCCCACTTTTTTGTGACTGAGATCTGATCTTTTGCTGATTGTTTCCCTGTTTTGTTTTGTATTCAGCTCATCATGTTGCTCTTAGAATTCCGGATTCCGATTGTTGCTGGCTAAAAAGCAACGCCACATATATTTGTTCGCATCCACCTTACCATTTCGACATTAATAGTTGATCAGTTTATATCCCACAAAACCCCATGAATTTCCGTTGAATCCCCATTTTCCTAGCACTTCCTAGGGGGTTTCTTGTTTTTCTTCAACATGGATCAACATCCCCGAAGCGCCCAGCCCAGGCGAGCTTCTTCCTCCACCGACAGCAGAGCATGTTGCGCCGCCGCCGTGCCTTTGGTGTCGAGATGGGCAATGTATACCCGAAAAAGCAATGAAACATGGCTTGCTGGAATATCCCCATGAAGTTTGATGATCCAAACATGAGTACCCATAGGATCCATGTATGCTATATATATATGGGAACATTTACCATCAATATACCCCCAATGTTAGCATATATACCATACATGGATCCTATGGGGTATTCAATATTTTAATTACTAATTAGGTTTTTGACATCCATCATTTCGTTCAGTACGAAAGTTCTCCGATTGAAGTGCCAATTTATACGGAAGTTGCCACTGCCATGTTCCTCCGGTAATTGGAAGTTGGACATGTTTGCCTTAAACCATACTAAACCATTGATTGTTGGAATATAACACGATACAAAACCATTCATGTTTTTCAGTTTCAATGCAATAATAAAAACATGTGTCATTGTTGGTGTCATAAGTTTTGGGAGTGAAAGATCTTGAATGAAACCTTGTAGCATTAGGCTTTTTTGGGGTGAATCTGTTTGAGAAACACAATCTAGAGGAGTTTCGCCAACAAAATTTCAGGATACTGCTGCAGTACTAAGCAGAGGCAGTGTAAATGTATTAAAACACTAATATATCTAGGGCCTAGTAGGGGGTGTTTATATGTTTATATAATATATATATATATGTTTTTATATGCTTATCTATGTTTATATATCTATTATTGTCGATTATTCAAGCAGAGGCAACTAATATGTAACCATATATCACCAAGAAAAAAAATCGTGTAGACGGTTCTTTTTTTGTTTGGTATCGATCCACTGGGCAGTAAAAGCCACCTGTTTTCTGGTCGAGTTTCCCTCCAATTTTCACACATCTAACGGAGTTGGAGCTCGTAAGACTATAAAAATTGGTGATTCTCAGGATTTAAGATATATCTTGGCTGGGGGCGTGGTAAATTCACGTAAACTCCCCATTGTTTCATACTTCAACCGTGTCAAATCCTCATGTTCAATGATCAAATCACCATTTTGGTGGGTGAATTCCGATATATATATATATATATTTTTCCGATGAAAACTGCAAAAACCATCAAAAACCATCAAAAACCATCAAAAACCATCAAAAACCATCAAAAACCATCAAAAACCATCAAAAACCTTTTATGCAGATCCAGCCAAAATACCAGAGATTTCATCAGCCAAAATACACCATCCATAATGGAAGCCCGAGGTGTCGACGGTCACCAAAGCGATCTACTTTCGGCGGCGTATCTGCCAGCGGCCCAAGAAACCTTGAAGCTTGGGCCCGGTGCAGTGACCAACCTCATGGGAAAATGCATGAACAATTGCTGGCTAAACATGGTTTAATCTCGTTTTAAGTGGTTTGATGTGGTTTAAGATGGTTCCAAACATGGCTTTGGAACTTTTTCAGTTCTGTTGGGTTCCAAGCAAATTCCAACCATGGTGGAGGTTTCCGAAGAAATAGGTGTACCCCCAGTCATCAGCCATTTGTTGAGGAGATTTTCCATGAAATAAACCATCCAGCTATTGGGGATCCCCCATTTTAGAGGAAACCCCTTTACAAATTGGTCAGTTACATTTGTCGCACACATTTCATCTTCCAAGCGGTGACAATAGGTTGCACCTCGCCAGAAAAGTCTGTTCTGTTGCCTTGATGTCTTGTGGATCATGGTAGTTCTCATGCCTCTAGCAGCACTTGAGAAACGTTTCAAGACTAACAAGATCTAGCAAACCTGAGCAAGCATTTGTGCCTGTGGCTAGAGGTCAATTTCCATTTTTTTTTTGGTACGAAACCATGCCATTATGGTTCCCCCTCTGGCGATTTGACATAGCTATGGAAAATTACCTATTTCACACATTTTCCAAGGTAATGGCTTCCATACTTCGCAACAACTTACCAGAGGGTAATCCCATGAAACATTCCCATGAAATCCCATGAAATTCCCAGCAACTCCTTGAATCCCATTAACATTCCATTAAGTCCTTCTTAAATCCCATGAAATCCCATGAAATTCCATGAAATCCACCATAAAACATATAAAATCACCATTTCCATCATAATTTCCATCCTTTTTTTTCACCTTTCATCCAGCCCTTTCCACCCAGGGAGGAGATCAATCTGGTGGTGACCTCCGGCAACGATAAGATGCTGTGCTTTTGGGCCTGGGCACCCCAGATGTCCATCACGAATGACTGGTTTGTGGTTTGGAACCATGGATTTTTATGACTTTCCATTCAGTTGGGAAGTTCATAATCCCAACTGACGAACTCATATTTTTCAGAGGGGTAGGTACACCACCAACCAGTCATGAATGAAAATCAGCTTTGAACATGAATGAAAATGAGGTCTCAAGATGTCTGAAGTATACTTGATATAACTTGATGTTGATGCAGAAATCAACATGTTCGGACCCCATGTCAATTTTAGCATAATTTAGAGCGAGGGCTGACGAGGTACGAGGTGAATCTTTGCAATTTAAGCGAGGTGAATTAATTAAATTCAGAAAACGAGGTGGGCAGAAATTGCTTTCAAAGCATGTGTAACGAGTG
>Ga0126342_10012391_pt1 | contig 15209 bp, 5 predicted proteins | sample Cyp1metagenome_FD_92528 | JGI IMG/M metagenome (GOLD analysis project Ga0126342, IMG submission 92528) | Coral microbial communities from Lord Howe Island, Old Settlement Bay, Australia - Cyphastrea 1 metagenome | ecosystem: Host-associated > Invertebrates > Cnidaria > Coral ...
GTGTGTGTGAAAGATGGTGGTGACAAAGATGTGTGTGACAAAGGTGTGAAAGATGGTGGTTGACAAAGATGTGTGTGTGTGTGTGACAGAGTTGTGTGTGTGAAAGATGGTGGTGACAAAGATGTGTGTGACAAAGTTGTGAAAGATGGTGGTTGACAAAGATGTGTGTGTGTGACAGAGTTGTGTGTGTGAAAGATGGTGGTGACAAAGATGTGTGACAAAGATGTGTGACAAAGATGTGTGACAAAGGTGTGAAAGATGGTGGTTGACAAAGATGTGTGTGTGTGACAGAGTTGTGTGTGTGAAAGATGGTGGTGACAAAGATGTGTGACAAAGGTGTGAAAAATGGTGGTTGACAAAGATGTGTGTGTGTGTTTGTGACAGAGTTGTGTGTGTGAAAGATGGTGGTGACAAAGATGTGTGACAAAGGTGTGAAAGATGGTGGTTGACAAAGATGTGTGTGTGTGACAGAGTTGTGTGTGTGTGAAAGATGGTGGTGACAAAGATGTGTGACAAAGGTGTGAAAGATGGTGGTTGACAAAGATGTGTGTGTGTGTGACAGAGTTGTGTGTGTGTGTGAAAGATGGTGGTTGACAAAGGTGTGTGACAAAGGTGTGAAAGATGGTGGTTGACAAAGATGTGTGTGTGTGTGACAGAGTTAAGTGTGTGTGAAAGATGGTGGTGACAAAGATGTGTGACAAAGGTGTGAAAGATGGTGGTTGACAAAGATGTGTGTGTGACAGAGTTGTGTGTGTGAAAGATGGTGGTGACAAAGATGTGTGTGACAAAGGTGTGAAAGATGGTGGTTGACAAAGATGTGTGTGTGACAGAGTTGTGTGTGTGAAAGATGGTGGTGACAAAATGTGTGACAAAGGTGTGAAAGATGGTGGTTGACAAAGACGTGTGTGTGACAGAGTTGTGTGTGTGTGAAAGATGGTGGTGACAAAGATGTGTGACAAAGTTGTGTGTGTGACAGATTGTGTGTGACAGAGATGTGTGTGAAAGATGGTGGTCGACAGTGACAAAGAGAGTCAGCGGAGGCGGAGGCGGCGGAGGCGGCGGCGGGATACAGAATGAAAAACAAGAACCCCACACAAAGATGTGGGGAAAAACAAAGACTTGTCATGGGGTGGTTACCAAGCAACTAGAGGCAATGAAGCGAATAGCCTAAGATCCACTTGTGTATACCTAGTTTTCCGCTTGTATGTGTCTCTAGATATGTATACAAATGCTTACTCAAGACAAACACATAGAAAAGTATATTAGAAACTATTTTAGCTCACGAAACGTGTGTATATATATACATTTATGTATATATATATACATTTATATATATATATATATATTTAAGTTGACCAAAATCGACATATCCCACTGGGCCCCCGGACCATCGCCGGGCCTCAAATAGGATCCCGTCTCGTCGCAAGCCGCACAGCGGTAGGTGAGCAAGGCCTCGAAAAAACCCCAAAAAATGGGACTTGAAAAATGGGATAAACATGGGATCTGGGTAAGTTATAATATTTCACTAACCTGAATTAAGGCCATTTTGGGGATGATTCCCCTTACTAACCATGATTTCCAGTGAGGTCGCAGTGAGGTCGTTATAATTTACCTAGATGGGATAAAGTATGGGATATAAGATTTAAATAGAATTAATCCCATGTTTAATAGGAATTAATCCATATAGTGTGGAATGTATGGAAGCTCTAATCACTGACTTGCTTATGTCCCATATAGTATGGATGTTAGGAAGTTTAATGGGAATTAATGGGATTTACTGGGACAATTCGGGGGTTTAATGGGAGAATAATAGGATATAAGAGGGATATTATATGGGATTATGTATATGTATATATATATATATATGTATTCAACGATCATGGGGTCTGGAGAAAAGACATGATGTATACTGTATACTGGTTTAAATGGGCTGATTTGGGGGGCAATGTCCATTTATACCTGAAGTTATAACATGTTATAACTTGCGTACTATGTATAAACAAGTGGAATGAGCGGCAAGCACTTGAAGGACATGGTTATGAGTTATGAGTCAAAAACCCTCTGCCCATAACACCAGAATTGACGGGATTTATGGATGTTCATCCCCTAAAAACATCCCAAACGCCGTAAAAAATCCTGTGAAGAGGGAGTTAAAGGTCAAGCAAGATCATGTTTTTGAGTTTTTGAAAGGAACCAAATGTTCGGCCAAAGTTATTGTGACTTATATTACATGGATAAAACCAGCCCCAGCAGTGTTCAAAATTTCAGTCCTTCCATTGCCTTCCATGATCTTCCATTTGCTGGTTGAAGATAGAACTACATTTTATAATTATTATAACCATTAGCCAACATATGTGCATAGTATAACGCATTCTCCCAAGAATCATCAGCTAACTGAGTCGGCCCGAGCTCGCGCATTCTCGTGATACTTGGCAAAGGTTTCGTCCTGTGGAAGAGCCGATTGAGACTCGCCGGCCAGTTCCACAATGCATTGAGCCCAAACAACAAATCATGGCAATGGTGGTTTCTTGTATTTTTCCCACAATGGACAATTAGCATTGAGCCCAAAAAATCAAGATATGAATAAAATCAGAAAATCAAAAAATCAGAAAATCAAAACACCATCAGCCCAATGCATTGAAGAACCATCAGAAAATCAAAAAGGATGTGAATCATCCAACATTTTTGGATGTAAAGTTTCATCAAACTCAAAAACTAATTATAGAACCATCAAAAACAGAGAATGGAGATATGGAACATGAAAAATGGAAACGTATATATATATATATATTATAGATATATACATATATATATATAGATATATATATATAGATATATATATATAGAGAGAGATAGATATAATATATATATATGTATCCATATATGTATGTCTGTGTATATATATAATACACATTTATACACCATAAACAAATAGGGAGCGATCAACGAAAGAACATGTTGCTATGAAGGGCTTGGACCTCATGCACATACACAACCTAACGATGATGCAAAACGAGAACCTAAGTAGAAGTTTCACAGTCCAGTCTGGTTCAAAGACAAACATCCCACATGTCCAGTCTCGTCTAAAACATCAATTCTCATCATATTCCCCAGGCCAAAGCCACCATGGCTTGGTGATGGGCTCAGTTGATGGATGATCATCCCCCATCCCAACATTCCCAACATGGAAATCATAGCGTGGAAACCGCCGCCTGAAGCAGTGGTGCCCATGCCACCGTCGCTAAGCGGAGGTTGCATACAGGACATCGTACCTAATTTCGATGTTTTTTTCGATGTGGATGGTCCAAAAACATTCAAAAACCATGAGTTGAATGGGATTTAAGGGGATTTAATGGGAGAATAATGGGATAAAATAATATATAAGAGGGATATTATATGGATTATAATATCTGAGTAATTTCTAGTCATTCACTCACCTGATTTGTCAAGGCTATTTTGGGATAGCTACCATGAATCCTAACCATGATTCGAGTGAGGTCGCAGTGAGGTCGTTAGAAATTATCCAAATGTATGAACATTAATCGCATTAGTCACTATTAACCATTCATCATCATTAAACATATCTGACCATGATCAACCATCACTAACACTTTTATATTTACCATGAGTGGCTTTACCCCCATCATTAAAACATTATGCCGCTTTCATGGAACTCAAACCAAATATGGTCTTGGTACCGGAAAAGATCCCATTGGCCATGCCAGAGATGATCTGAGTGACTGACTACTTTTTTGTTCCCACATTGGTTGGGACCATCGTTTTTGTTGCTTAAAATCATGTTTGTTTGAAACCCCAACTTTCTGTTAAAAGTTTCATGTCTGTTAAATCACCTATGTGTCGGCTAAACGCCACTTTTCAATGTCATTGAAATCCACAGTTCTGTTGATTAACAAGCCCATGTTTTGTTGGTGAAACTGGTCAATCTCCTGATTTAATTCAAGTTGTTGGTCAAAAATGAGTTACATTTGAATCATCATTGATTCACCTTTTTAAAAAAATAAGATGTATCTCATGTTAATTTATAAAATGTAATAATTAAGATGCAATCAATATCTTTGGCTTAGAATCACATCACCATGTTTTCTGCGTCATGGAGGTTGCGGTGACACTCCACGCGGCGCACTGCAGGTGCTGCATAGAGGCCGCTGTCGATGACAGCCTGGTGCGAAGTTTTGGCAGCTGGGAAGGGTATAGCAAAAAATAGAAAACATCTAGAAATATCTAGAAACTATATCATCAGTATCATCTGGAAACCATTACTATATCATAGAAACAACAAATACCCGTATCACCTATATAATCTGGAAACTATAGCCAAACATATGACATAAAAAACAAAAAATATATTATATCATCTATAGTAGGGTTTCAAGGATATGGGTTCAATGATATCCACTTCATATTTCCAGGTTTCCAATGTTTTGATCGATTTAAGGTGGTTATGAAAATATGGTTGATGGGAGAGGCATTCCAATCAACAAGGGCAATGTAAGAACCCTTACAAAGTGGGGACCCCAGTTGGAAAGTCGGTTTACAATCCCCCATTTATAGTCATCACCAAAAACCCTATATATTCATAAGTTATCTATAGTTACAAAAGTTCTAAACGATCTTAGCCGGTCGGGTCGGAGATGATGCGACTTCGCGTGCCGAGCACATCTGCTGGGATCGACCCTGACCTTTGTAGACGGAGATGCCGGAGGTTTCCATAGTCATTGGGGATCCCCAAGCTCGCTGGATGCTGACTATTTCATGGAAAATCCATTTATAAATGGATGATGACTAAGGGGACCACCGTTTTAGGACCCCCCCCTTTGAGTATGAAATGAGGTGAATATAGCCCTGGTCATATATATACTTACCTAATATAGCCCGTATCAAGCTCCTGCAGTTGGCAAGTGATGAAATGAGGTATATATATATAGCCCTGGCGATCGGGTTTGTCCCAGATTCCTGGTGCATCCTATGACTGAGCCAGCCATTCGTTGAATTAATATAAGATCCTACTATATCATACTATATCAATAATTATAATGTACTAAAACATACTAGAACACTTAATTATTGCCATATTATTGCCATATAACCAATAAATCAATAAGTATCAGCAGTTGCTATTCTTGGTGGAAGAGTGATTTTTAATCGATCGCTTTGCCAACTCCCTGCGGTACCTCCGCATGTTGTCGAAGACAGTCTGAGCAAAAAGCCTGCGAAAAAAGGTGGCCCCAGTGGGACGGGTGAGAGCGGTGAAGGGTTGCAACTGGGATTGGATTTGGTATATGGTTCATAACATCAGTTATTGTATCCCACTCATATCCCACGCATACTCTGTTATTTAGGATAGCTATGGTACAAAATGGCCCATATTCTTCGATGATTTATGATGATTTGCCTATCGAATATGGAGATGTTCGATAGCTATTATAAGTGCAATGTGAAATTACCAAATGTCTTAAAACAAGTTATAACTGGGGACAGGGATGTAACCCAGTGACCATTTCTGCTATTTCTTAGCTGCCGTTACTCCCCATCTGTGCAGGTCGGAGTCTGTTGATTTCACCAAAGTGCCTCCTTTCTTTAGGTACGAGCACTGGAGCACGTTGTGACACACATCACCAAAACAAGTTTTACCCACGGTGGTGAAAGCTATTCATGACTATCATGACTGTCCATATATATATATATGTATCATGACTGTCCATATATATATATATGTATAACCTATCGATGGAACATGTCCATTCTGAATAGTTGGATCATCATCCTCATCATCTAAAAATGAACCATGTTCCATAGCTATGTTAAATATCTTGTCAAATAATCAGTGGGAATTTGGGGATTGTCATCAAGGGAATGCCACACTTAATCGACCAGTAGAAAAGGATTTGCATAAAATAAGGCTGTAGAACGCTGTTCAGTTCTTCTGATGTGATATCCCTTTTAAAATATCTCGGGGAACATCATCGACAACCATAGCATAGTCATCCTAATTACATAAATGTCAATGTATCTTTCTAATATGTAACAATCATCCCAATAATCAAAAGAATAATCTATCATCATCTACAATATATATATATATTTAATAATAATAAAAACATCCAAATACATCATCCTATTACCATCTATAAACATCCAACTCGACAGTATATTATAAGTAGTGTCAATTTTGGTAAATATATACATAAATATATACTTATCGAAGTATCATAGTTAGATATCCTGAAGTAGATAGACTTTGTTTTTTTTTTTCAGATATTCCTTTTTTTTGAAACATATTCTATATCTACTCCAGGATCACTATAGCCACGAAACCATTAACAAACACCATCCTTATATACTCTCATGAAACACCATTAAATCCCATGAAATTCTATTGCTGATATTATCATATCATCCCAAAACGGCATCCTCTTAGTATCATAGATACTAGATCTTAGTATTATTTCGGTATTTAGGTGATTGGTGATAGATATATCATATCTAATACACCAATATAACTCATTGATACTAGTATGTTTTTTTTTTTATGACCATCGTTGTCACATATACTCACATATTAATCATCTATAATACATCATCCTATTCCTACTAATATCACAGTTAGATACCCTCTGGTAAACTAACACAACTATGGAAAATCCACCCATTTTTAAGAACGGTCAACCATCTATTTCTATGGGCCATCTATACCATGGCGAACTGTTAGTCATAACCAGAGGGTAATTCCATCATTCCATGAATCACCATTACTAACCATTACTCACAATCATTAACCACTATTAACCACTATTAACCATCATTAACCATCATTACTCATAATTCACTATAGATTAACCAAATATTAACCCGCGATCCGCCATCGCCTTGTCGCCACAGACCTCGCGTCCGCAGTGCCAGAGCTGGGAACTGGCGAAGCTTTCCAGGCAGATGCAGCACCTCGGCATGGTGCTCCCACGGAGTGAGCCAAGCCAAAGGTGAGCCAAGCAGTGATGGTTAGTTGGTGGAAATAACTCCCAATAAGTATAGTATACAGATATAATATAGTTATAATATAGTTATAATCAGAAAATATAGTGGGATTATGGGACTATGTTATAATAATATAGTTCAATGGATTGGTTTAAGCGAACATTTTAACAGGAAATCCCCATGATCTTATTGGTAAAAACTTTAAAAACCATGGGTTTCTTGCAGATTTTCCCTTAAACCAATCCAATGAAACCTCCATTAAGTATAGTATAGAGATATCATGATATCTCAGATATATCTACCACTTACACCATACCAACTTAGCGATTCCCAACTGGGGCAACACTGTGTGTAGACGTGTAGATCATATAGTACTGATGTACTGCGCGTATCATGTATCCGCTATATATTTCTCGAGATCGAAGTAAAAGTCGTGATTTTTTTTTTTTATCAAACATGTTCATCAATCTGTCATCTTTAAAATTGTGGAATAGTGTTCTGACACATAGCCCAGGGACACCTCTGAGACCAAAATTTGGGGAGACACCCGAGCTCCAAACCCCTCCCATTTTCACTGGATAGACCAATAGTGTACCAATAGTTCATACATTTCCCTCTAGTTCGAAGGTCATAACAGTTCATACCTTTTCCTCTATATATAGTTCTAGGGTCATGTATTTGATATATCCCTATAGTTCTCGGGTCATATTGGTACATACTTTTTCAGTTCGGGGATGATAATGGTTCATGCATTTCCATTTAGTTCTCAGGTCATAATTGTTCATGCATGTCCCTCTAGTTCTAAGGTCACAATGGTTCATGCAGGTTCCCTTTAGTTCCAAGGTCGAAATGGTTCATGCATTTCCCTCTTATTCTAATACTAAGGTTATAATGGTTCATGCAGGTTCCCTATAGTTCAAAGGGTCATCAATCAAAGTTATACCTTTCCGGATAGTTCAAAGGTCATAACAGTTCATGCAGTTCACTGTAGTTCAAAGGCTACTTAAAGGTCATCTTGGATCATCATAGCTCATATGATCCCAATATGTTCACTAAAAGTCCCAGCCATCAATAGCTTTCCCACAACGCAAACCCGTCCCTCGCATCAAAAAACGCGAGGTCCCACCTCGCTGTGCCCGAGCCAGGGGTCTCCTGCGCGCTCGCTTATTAACAAGGGTTGAATTCAACCATAGTTAGCATGTTAGTTGATGGATAACTAGGGTTATCAAAGTTATGGGAACTATACCTATAGGTAATATGAAGGAATAGGGTTTATAATCCAACTTCTATGGTTGGTTTATCACATATTCATGGAAACTAAGGGGCTGCAATGGGATTTCAAAATGGATAACTATGGTAAGCCCTATGGTAATCTACAGTTGTAGGCGCTGTTTGAAAATGATGATGAAATTTCGGCAACGACTGGTTATTTTAGATGAGAATGATGGGATTTTCATGAACAAACATTAACTAACAAATTATTGCGAGCAACAATGGGGAAAACCATCAATATAATGGTGATAGAATGGGATAAGAACTATATACTATATATATATATATATTACTACTGATATAACGATGGTTCATGGCGAGTATATACACCTATAGTCTAAGTGTATAACTTCATAGAATTTCAACTGGGATTATGCCATAGAATAGCCAAGTTAATAAGTCCAATAACAAGGGTTTGCGCGATTGATATCTACAGTTCATGGGTGGTGTAAGACACCACAATTTGGGGCAACACCTTGTGCGCTATACTCAATTGGAGTTTTCATGGGATATAGCAATATACCAACAACCATCTTAGGTATTCTCAGGGATACATTTTCGGATAGTCAAATCATGGAATTTCAAGGGTAGCTTCACCAAGCTCAGATCTCGAATCATAATAGGATACAATTGGGATAGTCACAACCATCTCAGGGCTACATCTTGGAACTTAGGATTTGGGTTCGAAAATCGGGTCCCACAGATTTCACTGTGTATCATCATTTTCCCTCAACAAATGCCCATATAGCCAAGTTTTTGGACAATCTCACATATTGGGGAACAGACGAGCACAAGGATTTGGGACCAAATGAAGATTACCCTCTGGTAAACGTTTACATAACTATGGAAAATCACCATGTTTAATGGGAAAATCCACCATAAATGGTCATTTTCAATAGCTATAAGTCATTACCAGAGGGTATCACAAATGGCTCAGTCTATAAACTATGCAAAAAACGGAGACGTGAAACACAAATGTGGGGATTGCGATGGAGTTTGGGTGAAAAAAGGTGGCCCACATCACTTGACGAATCGCCTGGGTTTTTAAGGGCGAAAAAAAACGACAGTCGGTTTCTACAACCAACTTATAATTTGGGGGTCTCATCATGTTGCTATATTTGGGGCCAGGCAACCAATCCAAATGGGGTATCCACGGGTATCCCATGCCATCGGCTGGTTGATTTCCCCAAATAGAACCATTTGAGTGGCTACCCCATTATCACGCCCACATATCATATCAAGCTGCTATGAGTTGGCTATATATATATAGATATATCCCATCATATCCCCATGATATACATAACCATGTTTCCCTCCCAAAAAAAAACATGACAAATTGTGGGGTTTCTAATCCCCAAAAACTCTTCAGACACGGCCAGAAAGGGTCCGAAGGCGCCTCGCCCTGATATTGCACCAACAGGCCCTTGGAGATATTGCTACCGATCTTCCTCGCGGACATTCCACCAGCGGCTGATGTCGAGAACAACGTAATACACCCAAAGAAAGAGGCAGAAAAGGATAACGTCCGATTCTCCAAAAAAGTGGAATTCTGTTCTACTTTTTTTTGGGGGGATTACTCATCAGCTTTTAATTGTGAATCAACAAATGATACATCATGTATTTGTATGTATTTGTGAGAACAGTTATACATTAGCCTTGTGCAATTTCACCTAACAATGAGAAACCCTCCTGTCACCTTAGCCTCCAGCATGCTGAGGCCACAATTAATCCCAATTGGGGCTGATTGGAATTGGTTGTGGATTCATGTGGATTAACTACCCTATAGTGGTTTATCGCCAACCTAAAATGAACAATATATAAAAAAAAAACAACGGAAAACCCATTGCTGATATTTGCCATCATTTTCCGTGAGTATGTCCAATTCATGGCCAGGATTGATTTCCGGGTAGTGTTGCGTCCCTTTTTTTTAACCTGGGAATGCGGATCTGTTGGCTGGGGCCAATCTAGTCACATAAATGAAATTCCACACATCATGGGCATGTAATCTAAATCCCTATGACATTGATGACCTTCCAAAAAAAAAACTGGATAGTCATAATCCAACTAACTTGACCATGGCCACATATGGCATATGGCTGTAGATATTATAGTTATACATATATATATATATATAATAATTATATACGTAACAGATACCAACAATACATGGGCAACTATCCAAACATTCCATCCTGACCTGCAAGGACAACTAAATCACCTGGAGTTTTTGGATCCGATGCTGGGATTACCATAAGTTACTCCCAGGATATTTTTGTGTTTTTGTTTGTTTGTTTTTTTTACGTCAAAACATGGTAAAACCCTGACAATTGGATGATGAATTGGCTGTCCAGCACCACACTCTACGCTGGATTCATGGAGCTGTGCTGTGTTACGTCTGTCCATGGTGTAAGGCAACCCACCCCATCCAAAGAAATGCTATATAACATCTATCACACCCCGCAAATGTTCGTGAAAAATCATCATGGAACTGACACCTATGTCTACATTTACTGTCAGAGGTCTAGAAAAATCCATGAAGATCCAGGAAACATCCATGAACATCCACGAAAAATCGATGAAACATCAATGAACATCATCTAGAATTATCAAGAATCATCTAGAAATCAACTCCAACCCCATTCGTACTTCCCATCGTTCAATCGGCGCGTCACGGCCGCGGCATGCCGGGGCACCTCATTGGAGGCGTCGGCAGGGCAGCCAAGACGGCAGCCTCGTCCTGGAGCGAATCATGATCCAATGGTGGATGGTTATTCCTCCATCTCGTTGGTTAATCCCAAAAATCTGATGTTTATTGGATGTTTATTGGATGTTTAAGATCAATTATCTAATATAAAACACCCCAATTCTCTCAATGGAATGTGGAAATTCCCTACTAAACCATGGTTTCGTTTAGGGTGTGTTTGATATTAGGGGGAAGGGGTTAGTTCCACTATCTCCATCTAGTGGATGAGTTATAGTTCATATGGTACATAAAACTAGTTTTTGACTTATTTCTGGAAAGAATGTGAGGTATCATGCGGTAAAATGTGGTTAATGCATGAGGTCCCAACTGTTTTTCATCGATCGACCTAAGCCTTGCTATTTTAGTTGATGCCATTCGTAGCGTGTCATGTTCAAAAATCTGCCATGTTGCCTTGACATGAGCTCACGGGGCTGGACCCTTGGTCCTCTGGCGCTTTGGCTGAGGGACTAGCACCAGAGCTTCAGGCTCCTCCTTCTGAGACTTGGGAACAAACAACTTGAGCTCAGTGATGCATCACTGCGGCAGTGATGTTGTACATCAGAGGAATCTTCACGCTGTTGTTCTCCTGGTCTTCTGCGATCAACTTGCGAACTTCCACGAGCCATCAGTGCAATCCGATGTCTCGGATGGACCCCAAGGCCACAGAACCAGGACAGGCCTTCCTTTCAATTTTCCAAGTGCTGGGAACCAAGACCAGCTTGCCCTTTGCATAGATAATGTGGGCTGTATTATGGAAATATCATAATATGTACATATATATATATATATGTATATATATGTATATATAATTATTTAAAGTTGTTCAAATAATTCAACAATGGAAATATATCATGGAATATGGAAATGCTGCGGGATATACACAATGGGCTATAATGATAATAAATCATACGGAATCTAATGAAACATAATTATAATGGAATATGGAAACATAATAGTGTTTAATATTAGCGGGAAGGGAGTAAATGAGATTAATTGTGGTCATAACCAAAGTCAATGGGATTGTATGAGGGTTTCTAATGGAGGATATGGCTATATGGGGATAATATGGGATATATAAGGGGATATAATCAAAAAACGGGAAACACACAATGGGGAATCAATCAATATAATGGAGAAACATATGGTATATTGTCGATGATATTCTGATGATGACGTGCAACAACTATATAAAACCTGGGAAACATTAAAATAATGGGATATGCTGGATTTAGATCTATCCATATGCTTTATTGTTGATGATCTACCTATACCACTCATAGGGATATATTAAGGAGACCACTAATATAATGGGGATATAATGGGAAAATAACTATATATATATATATATACAACAATTCATGCAACTAGGGCTAGAAATGACCCATTTGTTGATGATACGGGGCTCAGCAAATGGTTATGTCCTTAATTTGTTGTTTTTTTTCGTGGGATTTACCACCATGATGGGAATGGTTTCCGTTTAATGGGAATGGGGAAATTACTGTAATGGAATGTACATGAATGTTCCCTCCGGTAATGGAACATAGACATAGCCATGCAAGATGGCAATGTTCATCGGGTAAATCAAAAAATCTACAAACGGGTAATCTGCATGGCTGTATTTTCCATGGCTGTGTCTATGTTAAATTACCAGATGGTAGCACTATACAGCTGATAATATTCGGGACTTCACCAACCAAAATTTGGGAGTGCAATGGGATAGTGGGATACATGAATTTAATGGAATATCAAGGACCATAGGATTTCATGAGTATTCTGAAACCTTATCAGTGGCAACATGATTTCTGAACAAATCCCCCTTGTGTCTGTGTCTTTGATCTCTGAACTCCAACGTCAGAGCCGTGTACATATCAGGAAGATCCCATCCTCTTAATATCCAAACACCCTCTATATGGTCCCAAAGAAATACAAATGCAAATATTTATTATTAAATAGATGTCTGTCTGTATGTCTGTCTGTCTGTCTGTCTGTATCTATCAATCTATCAATCTATCTGTATATCTATATATCTATCTATCCATCTATCCATTTATTCGTCTATCCATCTATCCATCTATACATCTATCCATCTATCTATCTATCTATCTATTTATCTATCTATCTATCTATCTATATCTATCTATATCTATCTATATCTACAGTATCTATATCTATCTATATCTATCTATATCTATCCATATCTATCCATATCTATCTATATCTATCTATATCTATCTATATTTATCTATATCTATCTACATCTATCTCTATCTGTCTGTATCTATCTATATCTATCTATATCTATCTATATCTATCTATATCTATCTACATCTATCTCTATCTGTCTGTATCTATCTATATCTATCTATATCTATCTATGTCTATCTATATCTATATCTAAATCTAATCTAATCTAATCTTATCTTTTCTATCCATCTATCTATCTATCTATCTATCTCATCTACCCAGCTGGCCTCTCTCTCTCTCTATCTCTTTCATCTACTTACCTATCTATCTATCTATCTATCTATATATCTATCTATGTATCTATCTATGTATCTATCTATGTATCTATGTATCTATGTATCTATGTATATACCCTCTGGTAAACTAAGATAACTATGGAAAATCACCATTATTAATGGGTAAATCAGCTATAAATGGCCATGTTCAATAGTTTCTTGTATGTCTACCAGAGAGCATATGGTTTCGTGCACTACATCTGCATCCACCATGGTTTCCTGGGGGGTATTTAATATGCCATTATTCCCATGATATCCCATTGCTTTTTATTCCCAAGATAGGTTGTCAGAAATAATATGTATATACATGTATATGTATATATATATGTATATATATGTATGTATGTATGTATGTATTCTATGTCCACTATCTATAATCTATAATCCCACCAATGTAAAAAAAACTATTCCCTATCAACACTGTGCCACGCTCCATCCACTTTGCGCTTTGCCACGCTCCTGTGGTGTGACCAGGCTTCCACTATCCATCTGGCGCGTCGTGTACCCGACTCAACTGGACTGGCATCCAAATCATCCAAATATTCTTATGGAAATATGGGATATATAATGATATATATATATGGGTAAATTAAAATAATTCACTAACCTGAAATAAGGTCATTTGGGGATATTTCCCCTGACTAACTATGATTATAGTGAGGGAGAACAGTGAGGTCGCTATAATTTACCCAGATTCAATGGATCCTGTTCACGGAAAATCTATAGGAAACATCATTTTCTTTTACCATACAAAAGATCTTGGCTTTGCCCGGATTGTCCTGCAAATTGTCGTTTCAACCAACTTCCAGAAATATCTGATGTCATGGATTTGAGTTCCCCAATAGGAATGGACGGCAAAGAGAAAAACATGTCATGTCCACCAAGGAAAAAAAAGTAGAGTGAGAGTTTGGTCACGTTATATGACCCTTCTTAGGAATTGAATCTACCAGAGTTAGATTATCTGGTTGGTGGTAGACTTACCCCTCTGAAAAATATGAAAGTCAGTTGGGATGATTAAATTTCCAATATATTGAAAAATGCAAAATGTTCCAAACCACCAACCAGTTATGTTATATTATATTGTTTCCATATTGGATTCAACCACGCCTCGATTAGCCAAGAAATAAACATTGAATCTATCCGAATCCTATCCATGGGTAGCCTCCGTCGGAGCGTTGTTATTTCCATGTTGGTTAAATCCAGTTGTGCCATGACACCCCCATTTCATGATTCATGATTATTTAACCATTACTAATCAATATTCAATAGGAAATGGCCAATTTATTACCCTTCATTCTAATGTTGGGTAACTTCTGAAATGGTTATTCCTAGAATACAGTTGTACTTGGTCAATTGTTATTCCTAGAATGGCTTCTGAAGTGGGTAAGCAAATGATTTCATAGCCAAGAAACAGTTCGGTGTCTTATCAGTGGTCCAATTGGTGACAAACATCCCATGTGTTGGATGGAACATAAAAACATAGGCTCTGTTTGAAAATGCGGCACCTCAAAGACACCAAGTTCAATAGGGAACATGATGATTACCCAATTTATTATGTGTATATATATATGCACCAGGCCCTGCCACCCCCCCCCTCCCCCCCCCATATGGGATGGGTCCCATATACTGGTCCCATATGAGATCTTCCCCCTCCCCCCCTGTGGTGTGGTGGGGGTGTGGCA
>Ga0126342_10012392_pt1 | contig 15209 bp, 13 predicted proteins | sample Cyp1metagenome_FD_92528 | JGI IMG/M metagenome (GOLD analysis project Ga0126342, IMG submission 92528) | Coral microbial communities from Lord Howe Island, Old Settlement Bay, Australia - Cyphastrea 1 metagenome | ecosystem: Host-associated > Invertebrates > Cnidaria > Coral ...
AGTGGTGGGCGATTTGACGCCATCGCATGGCATACGCCTAGCGGCACCTCTTGAAAAGGCGCTGCTGCGCTTAGGCGCGTTCTTGCGGGTTGGACTTCGTGGGCCAGTACCCCCATCTTGACAATATATATATATATATATATATATGCATCTTCAATCATACATATATATATATATATATATGTTTTTATATATGTATACATTTACATACGTGTGGTTCTACATTGTTATACATATATCGGTATGGTTCAAGACCCTGGCACCCTGGTGATCCCCCAAAATAGATCTTAAATGGATGTTCATCCCCCAAAGTTTGTTATTGTAGGTTTTGACCCATCTGTATGGAGCACCTCATCACCAGTGTGTGTTGGATTACAGGATGGTGCCCCCCAGTGATGTTTGTTGGTTTATGTTCACCCCATTAACAAGTTCCTTATATCTGCCATAAACCATAGTGAAATGGGAGGTATGTTCACCAACTTAGCGATTCCGAACTGGGGCACCACCTTGTATGTTTTGGATTACCCTCTGGTAAACTAACATAACTATTTTTTAATGGGTAAATCCACTATTTCTATGGCCATTTTCAATAGCTATGTAAACGTTTACCAGAGGGTAAATTTCCCAGTATTATCCCATCATTATCCCATTATCATCCCTATAAAACCATATTAACACCATATTAACCATAGATTATCCATAGATTATCCATAGATAAACCAGAGGGTATGTTCACCCCATAGACATTCCAAGTATCCCACCAGACCCCAAAGAGCGTGGGCAGCGCTGCGCCGAAGACATTCAGCCGAAACATGCCACCCTCCTCGCCGATGCCGTCGGGGTCCAGGGCCGTCAAATCGATGCCCAAAAAATTCGCCACGCGTGCGGTGATGTAGTCCTGCAGGCCGGAGACCATGCTCGAGATATTATATTTTATTTATTGATTTATTTATTTATGTATTTATTTATGTATTTGTTTATTTATTTATTTATGTATTTATGTATTTATTTATTTTTTATTTATTACTCTTACTCAATCCAGATAGTGATGCGTGTGTATATATATAATATATATTATATATATCATATATATATGTATACATAATATGTAGAATCATATAGATTAAGGGATCCAAGATATGAATGAATGATCACAAGCATGTCAATTGAGTTTTAGATTTTGAAAAAGGAAGTGAACATATTGGGCAACCTTAGGTACAAAGGAATTCCTTATGTACAGGAAATTGCGAAAGTTGACAGAATGATGGATATGGCTTATCCAAAAATGAAGTGTATACCCCACACTGATAATCTTTGGTTCATTGGGGTTCCCCGATGTTCAAACGGACCCATATAACCAACAAGAACGGTGTAATTCATGGTTTTCAACCATTCTCTGAGGCCACTTTCTAATTGATTGAGATCTTTCAAAGATCATTCTGTGGCCACGGGGAATCTGGGCAGAAAGACAGTGAATTTTTTTTGAGAGGCTTTAGATCTCTTGGCATGTTTGACAACAAAAACTGAAGTCCAAAACAAGTACAATGTGAGGCCCCCGCTCGATAGCTAAGTTGGTGAACATAACTCCAATTTCACTATGGTTTATGGTATTTATAACGAACTAGTTACTGGGGCTTTTGCTAAACCAACGTTCACATATCGAACGGGAGCCTCACTAGCTATAGGGATACCACTAGGGATAGCCTCCATTTCCATGGATCATCACAGCTGCCTCCAATTTCACAGAGAATCGCCGTGGTTTTTTGTTTGGAGGCACCGATCCGGCTTCAGAGATCCGAAACCGTGAAACATTCGGGGCTTGGCCCGATTTTTCAGTGGGCTCAATGGCTGAAGTGGTACCCTCTGGTGATGTAAAAACATCGCTAAAGCCGCCGATGGCCCATAGAAATAGGTGATTTATGAGGATTTACGAAAAATGATGATGTTCCAGTTCGCAAAGCCTTACCCTCTGGTAAACTAACATAACTATGGAAAATCACAATTTTTAATGGGTAAATCCACTATAAATGGCCATTTTCAATAGCTATGTTAGTTTACCAGAGGGTAAATAACCAGAGGCTACCCCTTTCTGAATATCATCTGCTCAATTTGTTTCATCCTGTCCTATGACCTCCACCAAGTTGCGGAAACCGGGGAAAAAACCCCTCCTGACCCATGAAGTGGCCATTCACGCACAGAAAGACGAAGACCAGGCCCACAAGTGAAGAGCCCGTGAGCAATAAACGCCCCACAAAGATGGCTAAGGTGTCGTCATATTCGCAGACCTTTTGAGGCTCGCGATGTCAGCCGGGTCACAACAAAGTTCTTCAAACATCCGAAATAAAAAAAACGGCTGTTCCAACATTGACAGCGTCTTGGAAGATCAGCTGAATATGATGTTCAAGGGTTCTGAGGTTACCCATATATAAATCATCCTTCCAGTGGCGTCGCAGTGAGTTTTCAGGAAGCCTCAGGTGGGTTGGACATCAGTCAGGTTGTCGCACATTCCAATAGGCTGGGGATGGCAATTGGCATCCCCAGTTTGGGGAATCTGTCAACATGCACACGCAAGTTTCCCCCAAACAAAACTAAAAATATCAACACGAATAATAGCAACAAGAATAATAATGATAATCATAATAGTCATAGTAATAGCAATAGTCAATAGGAATAGTCAGTATAGTCAACAGTCAATATCCAACAGCAATGAAAAACATTAATATAGTCAATAGTATGATATACAGTTATTATTTGTTCAACAAAACAATGATAATTACTGAACATAGCGGCAACCATAACAATCATAACAATAATAACAATAGTCAACCATTAGAGGAATTGCATATCCATGGTGGCTACATATAGTGGTCAACTATAGTGGTACCACTATTAGTTAATGGCAAACAACTACAACTATAAACATAGTCAATACCCTCCGGTAATTTAACATAGCTACGGTACAAAAAGCTCGTTTGGTTCGATATATTTAGCCCTTGAAAATGGAGGATTTTCCGCCGCAATCTGGTACATTACCAGAGGGTAGTAGGAATTGTCACTAGTCTACAGTGAATATGTCCTTTACATTTACAGTAAATGTCAATCGTCAATAGTCAATAGCTAATATTATAGTAAATGTCAATGTTACTGTAAATGTCAACAGTCAATAGCAATCGTACATATAATGCTGATTATAGTCAATAGTAACAACAGCCAATAGTCTAGTCGGCATACTCTAATAGCCAATCGTCATGATCATAAGAACAATCATAATAATGAAAGTAACAATAAACAGAAACATCATGGTAGTCAATAGTATAATAGTAATTAATATAGATGATGTAGCTGTTGAAAATGATTATGTTCCATTGCTATGTGAGCAATTACCAGAAGGTAGCAATAGTAATAGTAGTAGTAATCCCATAAACCAGAAAACATTGTTTAGTAGGGGATGAAATTACATACCGGGACCCAGCAATAGGATGTGTTCAATATTATTGGGATGAGCTTAGTCAATAATAAGTGGGGAATTAACCAGCCCAAGTGAGGCTTTAGCTGATTTGACTCGCTATCCCTATCTTTTGGGGTGAGAAAATGTAATGGTACAATAATATAAATGTATAATAGCATAACTGTATAATAGTATAATAGTACAATCGTACAATAGCATTACAGCATAATATTCTAATAGGATAATGGTATAATAGTATAATAGAATAATAGAATAATAGCATAATAGCATAATAGTATGATTGTAAAATAGTACCATATTAAAATAGTATAATTGTATAATAGTATATTGGTTAATAGTATAGAGTATAATTGTATATAATTGTAAAATAGTACAATAGTACAATAGTAATAGTATCTCTCCACCAATATCCAGTCATTGCAGAAAATCCCAAGCAGAAAATATTGTCCAAAGGGATCAAACAAGAACTTATGATTGCGAAATGAGGATATAAATGGATGTGACTTATTACTCACCATGCTAAACCCATGATTTTTTCGGTGGATGGGCCAGCGAAATCCAAATCACCCATTGAAAACGGTGGTAGGTTTATCCCATTATTTACCATCTGGTTATTTAACAGTTCGCCATGGAAACTCACCATTTTTTATAGGTAAACCATCTATTTCTATGGGCAATTTTCCATAGCTATGTTAGTCATAACCAGAGGATACCAGTAGGGATAGCTAAGTTGGTGAACATAACTCCAATTTCACTATGGTTTATGGTATTTATAACGAACTAGTCACCGGGGCGAATCTAAACCAACGTTCACATATCGAACGGGGGCCTCACATTGTAGTTTGTTTAATGGTGTAGAAAAATAGTGATTTTCATAGTGTATTAATCGTGATTAATGGTGATTAATGGTGATTACCCTCTGGTAAACTAACATAACTATGGAAAATCACCATTTATAGTGGATTTTCCCATTAAAAAATGTGATTTTCCATAGCTATGTTAGTCATTACCAGAGGGTAACTTATGTGGTTGGTGTTTTTTTCCTACCCCTCTGGTGAAATTTCACCATCCTTTTGGTATCTCTCCGAGCCACCCAGGTGGAGACCACGAAGGGATTGGCGAAGGCCAGAGCTCGGGTGAACAAAACCATGGTCATCTGCACCGCGGCGAAGGAGGCGCTCAAACCTGTACGGGAAAGTGGGAAAAGTGTCAGAAACCTAGAAATAAAAAATGAAAAATATCCCAGTTGTTCACCAAAAAAAAACATATTTATACACATATTATTGTTGAAGTATGTTTATGTATGATTATCATATACATCTGTGGAGGTCATTCCAGCCATGTGACTGATGACCAGTAGATCTCTCGTCTGAAAAGAGGGTATGTGCCCCCACAGCAATGTTTATTGGATGATAATGCACCTTGCCCATCACCTTTTTCATTGGGTTTATCTGAAAAATCAAGTACGCTCTGGTTATGTCAAAATAGCTATTGAAAATGGACCATTTATAGTTGATTTACCTATTAAAGATGGTGATTTCCAGTTCGCTATGTTAGTTTACCAGAGGGTACCCCCAAAATTCAATGGTTGATCATCATTGTCCATCATTTTCCCCCATCTAAAGTTGCCAGATGGGTTACTCCAGTTAATCCCCCATTGTCAGGCACACAAAAAAAATATCAATTTGATGATCATTATCCACTGTTGAAATCCCTATTCTTCATGGTAAAGTCCCAAATGTTTCACCATTTTTCATAGGCCATTTCAGCAGCAGAATAAGCAGCATGTCACCCATAAGTTTCGTCTCAGAAGCAAAACAAGATCAACGACTGGGCCAACACCCTCTGGCACTCAGGACGTGTGGCTCTCACCACCTGGCGGCTCGAAAAAAATTATCCAAAAGGACATGGATCTACTTTGAATTGTTAAAAGTTAATGGAAAGTTAAATGGATCTATAAACCATGTCCTTTTGGATCTAATTAGTCTACTTCGAAGTTAACATGTGAGTTGTTAATGGTTGATTAATGGTTGATTCATTGTTAATTAATGGTTGATTAATAGTTGATTACCCTTAAATTAACCAGTGTTATTTGGGCAGAAGTGGCAGAAGTTGAAATCTTGAATTTCATTGAATTCCTAAAGCTGAAATCTGTGGTTCATCCTCAGTTGCAGATAGTAAATTATAGAAAACAGCTCTATCGGGGCATGGGTCAAGTGATTGTGTACTCCGAAGTCAATACCTCGAAATGGATAGTTCAGGTCCGGTCCCCCTGATAAAGTGCTATCTCTGAAGATATATATCTGAAGATGTGTGTATATTTCTGGTCAACAATTCTGTGGCTAGTGCTTGGTGAAATTCTACATCTAAAGAGTCCAAGAGTATCCCAATTTTGACCCATACCAAGCCCTAAACAGATCGAACTATCGGACGGACACTATGAAGAAAAATCTCAAAATAGAGCCTGTGGAAACACTAATCCTAATCCACCTTTTTGGGGGGCCCTATAAAATGCCAAAAAACGATGTGTGAATCGCCCCAAAGCTTGGTTTGGTTGACCACTTTTGAAATTCATCACCTGAAAAATCAAAGATTTTGTTTTGACTCATCCCCATGATGCTGATATCTATCCATCATTCTGCAGGGTGAGGATATCGGGAGAAGATTCAACAAAAATAACCTAAGGGAGCAGAGGTTGTGCCATGCGAACGCTGGATCCAAAAAAAAACACAAGATGTTACTTGCTGCATTTTGGAGCATAATTTCAAGAACCTGGGGGACTTGTCCTTGCTATTTGCTGCATTTTGAAGCCAAAAATATGTATAATAACGTTCATCGGTTTCTCGCTGGTGTTCATTGATTTTTCAATGGGTGTTCATCGTTTTTTTCCATGAATTGCATCGATAAATCTCGATGGTTTTCATCAATCGTTCCATGTTTTTTCCGATTGTTTTTAAACCGTTTTCCATGGTGTTCATCGATTGTTTGCATGTTTGTTATTTCCCATGATTTTTCACAGGTGTCCATGCTGTGCAGCGCGTTGTTCGATGCTTTTCATCGATTTGTCGCTGGTTTAGGGTAGGCCTAAGGTTTTTATTAAGGTCTATTTAGGGGTACAATGCATGCATATGGGCAGCTAAAATATACATAGATAATGTAAACATAGATGTACATACGTGTATGTATGTGTATATATATATATGTAAAAATATGTATGCATGTGTATGTATATGTATATATATATATACATGTATAACAGCATGCTTACAAGTGTGCAACCTAAGATTTGATCGAAATGCTCCAGACTTTTCACCGGCCCGGGCCGGCCGGGCCTTCGGGGGGCTCGTACCTTTTCGGTATGTCTCAGTTGGCTTTTACCGTAACTGGACTTTCCAATTACATCTCAGTTGGTATTTATTAATCAGTCCATGGGATAATATTGGTTGTAGTAATACATAATAGTTGAGATATATGTATATATATAATATTTATAATATAAATAATTATTAAATATTTATTGAATATTGGTATTATCCATGATGATAATAAAATAATAGTTGGATTAATTGATATGATGTTCCAGTTTTTATAATATACTATCCATGGGATTATATTGGTTGTATATCCCATGAAAAATCATATGATTGTATATCCATGATCTTCCCATGAGATCTTTCATCCAATATAATGTGGGAATATCATCCAATAGAATGTGATATTTCATGGGAATATCATGAGATATTTAATTTTAATCCCCTATGTATACCATCCATCCATTCCTCCCATTCGAATCCGTTGTTCCCTACCTGGCGGGCTGCCACGAAGAGGCCGAAGAGGTCGTAGTTCAGCCACTGCGAGGCACCTAAAGGAAATATCATGGGGACGCAACATGATACCCTCTGGTAAACGTTTACATGGCTATAGAAAATGGACCATATAAATAGGTGATTTACCTATTCAAATAGTGATTTTCCATAGCTATGTTAAATTACCAGAGGGTATTAACAAAGATGATATTTCAGAACATGGGATTTGGAAACTGAATGAACATCAGATTTGGGGATATATGAGATGTTGATAATAGGTGATTGTAATATGTGATTTAAACTATGTGATCAAAATATGTGATTAAAACTTGTGGGAAATAAACTAACATGGGACATAATGCATTTGGAGATAATATGTGGATTGACACTGGATCGGATATGTTTCTGGGAGATGTTTTGGAGGTATCAGCAATATGGGACTTAGATGATGTTAGGGGGATTCATGATGGGACTCTCCAGTAATTTAATGTGAAAAATAATTTGGAAGCCATGTTAGATGTTATTATATGTTATTAGAGGCCGTATTAAACATGCTGATTTTCCTCAGCTGTTTTTAGTGAGGCTAACATGGATCCATCATGGAATAGCGAGAACAAAAATCTTTCAATGGGATGAATCTTCGCCATTGCAGGTACCATATTTTTTAGGCCTATTTTTTAGGCCTAAGGGGATATACACCCAAAATATGGCCTAAAATATGGCACAGTACAAAGCCGTTTTAGGATCCTGGAATTCCCATTGAAAGATTGGGTTTCATGGGATTTCATATTTCATTCATATCATTGGGATATCATTGGGATGTAAAATGGAAATATGGATCAATATAGGGCTGGGATACAACGGATGTCCATTCTATATGTCCAGTATGTCCATTTTACATGGGTCCATTAAATATGTCCATTAAATATGTCCATTAAATATGTCCATTAAATATGTCCAATATATTTCCATTAGAATATCTAAGTGTATGTATACACGTGTTTTCGGAAGATCGGGCTTCTCAGCTTCTGCATCCCGGATCCCGTAGCTGTTATCATCCAAGTGGTTGGTCAAGTTCCGCCGAACCGCCACGGCACCGTATAAGATCATGACCAGCGCCACAGAGCCTGCCAACGCACAGGATCCTTCGCAGAGCGGAATGCCCACCAATCCTGGGTCGTCGTCATAGCTGGTATAGCTGGATGGTTCTTCCCCCGGTCATACGGTAATATGTCATAATAGGTTTTGACCCATCCCTACAATGTGAGGCCCCCGTTCGATATGTGAACGTTGGTTTAGCAAAAGCCCCAATAACTAGTTCGTTATAAATACCATAAACCATAGTGAAATTGGAGTTATGTGAACCCCAACTTAGCTATCGAGCTGGGGCCTCACATTGTAAATCTTATACATTCACTGTTGGGTCCCCGGAAAATTTGATGTTTGCTAAATGATCAAGATGTTTACCTCGCAAGTGGCGGAGGTGTGCAGTTTTTTGCTACCTCTTGGTGTTGCGAGAGCTTCGGACGTCTCAAAAACCATACCCCGAAAACAGCCGGCTTGTAGCATTCTACCCCGAAACCATACCCTGGAACAAAAATACTCAGAATTCCAGAAACTCCTCAATCTTGCCGAAGTAAAGCTAAGACTAAATAGTCACCTTATGGTTTAATCATCATTTAATCATCATTTTCCCTATGAACAGTCACCAGCTCGGTCACTGTTTAAACCTCGACCCAGGTACGGCCCAAGCTCCAAGAAATGGCTTGGCTGGTGAAGTACATCATGTCGTACAGCAACATGGCGGGTTCCCTCAGGGTCTCTAAGAGACCTGGGAAGAGCTCCACCACCTGAAGCCAAAAAAAGCCCAACCGGCCCAGCTCCAAAGATCACCGGAAGATTCTTTATGATGTGGGTTTGTCTGAAAATAGGGTATATTCCCAAACAAATAGCCATTTAATAGGGATCATGATCAGCAAAACCATTGGGTTTAGGGGTACACTATTTTCAGACACATCCATGTTTATGATGTTTATGATGGTTAACCTGGTGGTTAATGGTTCATAGTGATCAACTTCATGATTTTCATGGTTAGTCATAGGGATATTTCATGGAACATCAATAGACCCAACTTTCATACCTTTCATGTGCTGAAGCTCTTTTCGTAGCTCCGAAAAACTCCCCTAACATTGGGAGAATGGATACCGCGCCGAACAGCTCCCTCCGATGAATCCAGATTGGAAAAATCCCATGGCTTTTCCTAAAATGCTCTACAAATATGTGCTGAAAATCACGGCGAGTAATGCTGATCACTAGAAATTGATCTACCTTATGGATGTCATCAAACGTGATGCTGGAAGATCTTCATTTAGTGACCGATGATTTTCCCAGCAACCTTCATGTACTTTGGGGATTTCCCCCGCCAGACACATTTGATGAGACCGTTGCGGGTAGTTTCCTAGAATTTGCCAAACATCAATGAGTCCACAAACCAGATAGAAATCTCGCAATCTAAGCTGGCAATAGAATGTCCCATTTACTTTGATGGTTTTCCCATGTAAAGCACACATTCACAGGGGATTTCTCCGAGGCCATATTTGTTTGGAGCACTGGACCATCAAACCAACGGCGGCACTGCCAATCTTCACCAGATGTTTTTGGGAAATCTGGTCATGCTAGAAATCCCAGACCATGTGTGGTACTCTATGTCTGTTTTGTATGGATATGTACATGCGAAAAAAAATGTACATATATTCATACATCATATACGTATATATATATATACATAGTTTATAATATGTACTGTTGATAGAAACAGTATATATTCACATCATTTCACATCTGATAGCCCAAAACCGCTCCCCCCAGTCCCCGCGGTCTGAGATAAACTGACCCGGCGGCACGCCTTATCCGCCTCAATATTCTCAATGGCCTCAAAGGACAGCATCTGCGCCCGCACAATCCTGCAGACGATCAGCAAAGAAATATACCGATGGTTTGAAGTATACCATTTAATGATTACATCAAAATTACATCCATCTACATCCCTCATCTACATCCAGCATCTACATCCATCATCTACATCCATCATCTACATCCCTCATCTACATCCATTTACCCAGAATTCTTGCCGAAAATCTCTAGGATACCCCCCCCTTGATCCATTGCCCCTGACAATAGATGATTTGGCGGTACCCCTATTTTAAGACATCTCCATCTATGGATGGAGGGAAATTTCCAGCAAACCATGTAAAAATTACAAGAGGGTAACATCTTTTTACCACATGTTCTGTTCCAGTTCTGAATATCGGCTTGGAAATTCTCGGTAACTGTTGGCTCTGCAGCTGCCAGTTTCAACGGCCTTTAAGTTCACAACAAGAAAGCTCTCTTCCAGCCCAACCAATAGGTTGATATACCTTTTACATCCGTTTACCAACCATGAAGCACTTCAGTCCATCTTTAGATATATATAAGCCGTATCGTATTGTTTATGTACATACTGTATATATAAATACATATCCCCGATGATATCCTCATGTTTGTCCGCATTCGTGTTGGTTTCCTATCCCTCATCCTTGTTTGGTTGATGATTTGCGTCCCAGAGTTCTACTCCCATTTTCGGATGTACATCCCTATCTCCAAGCATATCATATCCCCATCGTTCCTGGTTCATAGGCCCATGGTTTGCTGGGTATGACTGATCACCTGGTTCAGCATGTATAACCATTTAGCACAACAAAGAGGTCAAAGATATTGAACATCACCATTTCTCTTTTTTGTAAATCTATCTACTCTTTATCTAGTATTCTTGGTGTTTTAGGTGATTTAGACGATTTAGATGGTTTATCACATATAATTCATCCACTTTTCATAGGTATATCATCTACTTTTCATCTATTTTCATGGTGATTTAGATGACTTGAATAGGAAAATCATGTGCCATCTTCCAAGGTTATCCCATGGGATTATTCATAGATCATATTTACCAAACCAATATGGAAAAAATATGGTAATTTCAAATATTAATATGGGATAATTAATACTAATATGGTAATTATCCCATTGGAATATGGAATTTAATATTGCTAATATGAATAATACCATATGGAACTAATACTACAATATTGTTCCATATGGGATATGATCAGATATGATCATATGGCAATTATCCCTTTGGAAATAATATGAAATAGCATTAATAGATATATATAATGGAATTATATGGGATATTTTTCAAGAAGGTTGAAACCACCAACCAGATATGTATAAATATCTATGAATTACCCTCTGGTAATTGAACAGTTTGCTATTGAAAATGCCCATAGAAATAGTGGATTTACCCATTAAAAATGGTGATTGTCCATAGTTATGTAAACTTTTACTAGAGGGTAATATGACCAATATTGGAAATGTCAATAGCATATGATTGTCATATTAAAAAAAGGTCATGACTAATCATATTTCAATTGAATGTGACATAATATGACAAGTTATGATTATCCAGGTCTAAGATGGTCATATTCATATGGGTGAAAGCATTTCATCAATATTGGTCATAGTCATCATCTTTCAAACCAATAATATTACCCAGTAAAAAATCAAAGTTCGACGGGGCTTGGAAGTTTCCATGAAACCAGAGGCTAATTTTCAGGGTCAAACTGTGACATATCATATTGGTTCTATATCCCCATGGTATAGCCAGCAGAAAATTCACAGACCATCAGAAGACCCTGAGGATGACCTCAGGGTTTAATTTCTTGTCATATTCATCCCATCTTCCATCTTCCAATATATGAAAAAATCACCCAAGATAACAATTTGTATATGGTTGTGTCTGGAAATCCGATCATAAATTTCCCATAATTTCCCTACAATGTGAGGCCCCCGAGATATAAGTTGGTTTATAAGCCCCAGTAACTATAGTTATAAATACCATAAACCATAGTTATTGGAGTTATGTTCACCAACTTAGCTGACTTAGCTATCGAGCTGGGGCCTCACATTGTATCATCTTCCAATCTTCCAATCTTTTCCGAGGCTCAGCAGATCGAAGATAAACTTCCCAAAGTACGCCAGGCCAAAGACGAAGGTCGTCGCCACGCTGGATGCCACGTCCAAGGCCGAGGCCATGCCGTCGTCGTGTTTCACTTTCACCCTGGAGACCTGGACGCTTAAAACGGGGGATGAGACCTGACAAATTGATAGGCAACTCATACCCTCTGGGAGTTTAACATAGCGAACTGGAAAATCACCATGCTATTAATAGGTAACTAGATGTTTGCAAAAATTCGAAACAGACAAAAATTCGATATTTAATCAGATTGTCAACACACTCGACCCGTTGCAAAATCGATATTTATACATATCAAATATCCAAAAATTGATAACTAGGATATAGTACCCCCAAATCATAATTGCTATAATAAATATGGAGGTAATATTACCTATCTGCTATATCTATAATATGGAGGTGTTCAAAAATAGGGATATATAGTAACCCCAAATTATCCAAAATTAGACCATTTGGTATTGAAACCGAAACCCATGGTTTTGGGGTCCCATATGGATATTGATATATAAATGATAGTGAATGATAGTGATACAGAATCCAGCTGAATCATGATACTTCAACAACCTGAACTGGGGCGACCGGTGTAGCTTTGCCTCTTGCCGGAGCAGCATGTCACGCAAATCCAAGGGGTCGAAAGGTGACTTGAAGTACCTGCCACTAAAAAGAACCACTGGATGTCACCCCGTTGGCATCAACACAAGACTGTCATCTCACCAGGTTCATCTTCCCATCTGAAGTAACCCAAGGTGCAGACTGTTCTGGTTGGTGGTTGCTGCTAACCCCTCTGAAAAATCATGGAGTTCGTCAGTTGGGATGATGACATTCCCAATATATGGAGAAACAAACATGTTCCAAACCACCAACCAGTATTAATCTGTGGGAATGGAATTCCTTCAGTCCATTTCACAGTCCCAGTCCTCATATCCAGTCACATCATACTTCGATGCACATCTCAGTCAGGAAGTGGTTAATAAGCCAGTATTCCTTTTTTCATGTTTTTCGATGCTTGTAGGTATTGAAAATTACCCCTTTACAAATGATAAAAACCTGCTAAGACTTGACATTTTCCACTGTGTTTTTGTTAAACTACGGTGAAATATATATATAATATATATAATTATATTATATATATACTAGATATATATTATTTTAAATAGAAAAAACATCAACATATTTACTGTAATATCAAATCATTCAGGCCTTTTTTGTGAATCAACAAATGCTTCACCCCAACCAACCAACCAACATCAACATCAACCAACCCAAGTGACCAAACCAACTCCTTCCGTCAAACACCGGTCGCCCCGTTTCCGTTTCGGTTTCACCGGTGGCCTGATGACTTGACAGAGCTGCAGGGCGAGGCCGATCATCATCTCTCCCAAGATGGCGCCGAGCATCAGCCAGGGTGCCATTCCACTGAGCACGGAGCCGAAGACCAGGAACAGCAGGGAACCTGAAACGAACGAAGGCTGCGGTAGGTGAAACGAAAGGTGGGATATATGGGATATGAAAATGCTGAAAAAAAAATGGCCATGTGAACTTCATGGATATGAATGGGACATGTGGGACATAGACTTAAGGGTTAATGAATGGGACTTCATCTCAGCCCATTCCTGCAATTAAATCCATGTTCTGATCTGATTGTAGTAAATGTTCGTAAGCCCAACTGGTCAAGGTTGGTGAGAAATCATCCCCGACTTTCCCAACTGGCCCGATTTCAAGTTGGTCTGAGAGCTCTTACCCTCTGGTAAATTAACATAGCGAACTGGAAAGATCCACCATTTTTCATGGGAAAATCCACTATTTCTATGGCCATTTTCAATAGCTATTTTGACATAACCAGAGGGTACACTTTATGAACATCTTTCCTGGTGATACTCCAAGTTGGGAAAAATGGATTGTAAAACGGTGCGTCTCACTCCACCGCCCATCACACGAACCTCGGGTAGTGAAAATGACGGGTGCTGCTGAAATCCCATTCGTTTTCCCACCTTTTGTTTTGGAAGAAAACTTGCGATTCTTCAGAGGACACAAATCCCAAACAACACCATGTTTCACCATGGCGAAACACCATGTTTCACCATCATCCATCCGTGGGTTTCACACCCGCCATTTTTTTTCCCATCATTTCACCAAGGCACGGTAGAGCTCCAGTGGTCTGGGTGTCCGCCCATGTGGCAACACGAACCATCGGATGATCTTGGAAAACTCGGATTTGCTGATCTGCACATAGGTCCTGCCGGATGTGGAGCGTAGTTCAGCGGAGTTCAACATCCAAAATCCGCAAAAAAAAAAACGGTAAAATAAGAACACCTTATGCGTCTCTGATAGGCGAAAGATATATATCTCAGAATATGTTGCTATTAGACTAACTAGCCCTTATCAACAGTCAAGAACCAACACATTCATTATATATCATTACGCGCTATACCCATTCCATTACCACATCAACATCAACATTCATCATCAATCATTATTGAAATAGCGATTGAAAATGGCCCAGTCGAAATAGTTGATTTACATTGATTTACCCATTAAAAATGCATGGTGGATCTTTCCATACTTATGTTTGACATAACCAGAGGCTAATCATCTGACTAGCCCCATCGCTACCCAGGCAGGGTCGGGTCCCATTGGGATTCCTCCAAGCCAGCAGTGGCCAGGCCGTAATGAGCACCACGCGCTTCAGGAAGATGCGACAGCGCGGTGGCTCATCGGAGTAGAGGTCCTTATAACCATCAGATCCCAGAAAAAAAAAAAACATGGCAAAAAAAAAAAAAAGGAAAAAATTTTAATAGAGGGAAATAAAAAAAAAATTGAAAATAAAAAAAAAAAAAGATTGCAATATTTTAAATGGCTCAAA
>Ga0126342_10012393_pt1 | contig 15208 bp, 13 predicted proteins | sample Cyp1metagenome_FD_92528 | JGI IMG/M metagenome (GOLD analysis project Ga0126342, IMG submission 92528) | Coral microbial communities from Lord Howe Island, Old Settlement Bay, Australia - Cyphastrea 1 metagenome | ecosystem: Host-associated > Invertebrates > Cnidaria > Coral ...
ATTCTAATGTATTCTAATCAATTCGAATCAATTCGAATCTATTCTAATCTATTCTAATCTATTCCAATCTATTCCAATCTATTCTAATCTATTCTAGTCCATTCTAGTCCATTCTAGTCTATTCTAGTCTATTCTAGTCTATTCTAGTCTATTCTAGTCTATTCTAATCTATTCTAATCTATTCTAATCTATTCTAATCTATTCTAATCTATTCTAATCTATTCTTGTCTATTCTAGTCTATTCTAGTCTATTCTAGTCTATTCTAGTCTATTCGAATCTATTCCAATCTATTCCAATCTATTTCAATCTATTCCAATCTATTCTAATCTATTCTAATCTATTCTAGTCTATTCGAGTCTATTCCAATCTATTCCAATCTATTCCAATCTATTCTAATCTATTCTAATCTATTCTAGTCTATTCGAGTCTATTCCAATCTATTCCAATCTATTCAAATCTATTCAAATCTATTCAAATCTATTCTAATCTATTCTAATCTATTCTAATCTATTCTAGTCTATTCTAATCTATTCTAATCTATTCTAATCTATTCTAATCTATTCTAATCTATTTTAATCTATTCTATATTCTAATCTAATCTAATCTATTCTAATCTATTCTAGTCTATTCTAGTCTATTCTAGTCTATTCTAGTCTTTTCTAGTCTATTCTAGTCTATTCTAGTCTATTCTAGTCTATTCTAATCTATTCTAATCTATTCTAATCTGTTCTAATCTGTTCTAATCTGTTCTAGTCTATTCTAGTCTATTCTAGTCTATTCTAATCTATTCTAATCTATTCTAATCTATTATCTATCAGTTTTTTTTCAAATATGTCCATGACATGTTGTTAGAAAACGTCATTATTCGGTCATCGTTGTTTCTTTGTGTGTCCCCATGCAGTGGGATGCGTGAAAGGACCCGTTGTGGTCAGTCACTGGGGGAGATATTCTGTCATACCCTCTGGTTATGACTCACATAGCCATGGAAAGATCCACCATTTTTCATAGGTAAACCATCTATTTCTATGGGCCATCTATACCATGGCTATGTTAAATTACCAGAGGGTATCTCAGTTCTAGCTGGGGTTCTGGCCCCAACTGCAAACCATGAAAACTGCCTTCATCTACGTTCAAATATCCACGATTTGGTGGAATCGTGGAAGATGGGTTTTGGAAGACATCCAGTGACAACTTACCACACTGACTGAAGAGTGTATATCGGATGTCATCACAGGTAAGAAATGTGCAGCCCTTTTAAATTTACATAACATAGACTAATTTTTATTGGAAACCAATCTTCTAACCCCTATCTGTCAGGTTCTTTGTTAATTTACTGGAGGGTAATTGCTATTTATTTCTCACAGGGAGGTAGGGGTCCAATTAATGTCGCTGGTTGAATTTCACCCGAAAATGGTGAATAAGTCGATTGGAGATGTGAGAAAGGAACTTGCACGCAAGGACAGGGTTTATCAAGGTTTCTCTATTTTTTAAAAAGTATGTGTATATATATATATATGAATTGTGTTATGCTTGTTACTATTATTGCTATTAGGAATTACTATAATATACTATATTGTGTTTTTGATTTCTTGGCATTTTTCTTGCATTTTTCCTGACGCTCTCGGGAAAAACTCAAAAAAGGTGTCTGCAGTGATTTCTTGAGGCGAATGCCGTCAGCTCCCGCAGCCACGCGGTATGCATCATTCGTCTCTTCAAGACTGGTGGCATGCTGGTCCTAGTGGACTGCGCCGGAAGCGAACGCAAGAAGGACGGGTCGACATTTTTTGGGACGCGCTGCAAAGATGATTTTTTTGGACGTGGGGTGGTTGAAGATGGGGACGAATATTGGGGATCCATTGGAAAGACTTGAAGGAATTGATGCGGAGTCTCCAAAATTTATTCATCATCCTGTCCCTTTCAGCCACTTTCAGGCACTTTCAGGCACTTTCCCCCCAAATCAGGTGTCCAAAATTTATGGGATCTTGAGGGATCATTTTTCGAGCATGTTGGCTGGTCAGGACTCTATGTACCACACCAAGGAGCGACAACAGGAGAGTGCGGAAATCAATACCTCGATGCTTGGACTCTGCCTGGAGCGGTTGGCTACCTTGCAACTTTTCCACCAGGGTCGGCTGTCCTGTATATAGGATTATATAGGTACATATTTTTGCTGGGAAGATCCTCAGGTCTTTTGCTGATGTGTTCTAATGCTGGCAACATGCACCTGTTTCGTTGGTGAAATGACCGGCCCAACGTTGTCGGTGCTTATCTCGCCATTTTGATTTAATGGTGATCCAAGGTTGCCAAACCATGCAAACCATTGAAAACGATGAAGAACCATGAGGTTTTTCAACATGCACTAAGAAATGCCATGCAAATAGCTCCCCAAATATCACCATCCCAACTGCCTCAATCCATCGCAGTTTAGGCTATCCTCACTGAAGGATTGCATTCGATCACTCAGTTCTCAGCCCAAAGTTCCGCCGCTCGACAGATTGTATTTGTGCGGGTTGCTTTGCCCCTGAAATGTTCATCATAAAATCCTTGAATAGGTCTCTCTCTCTCTCTCTGTATGCACACGTACACACACACACATACATATATAATTATATATATATATATGCATGTTATAATCCCTTCCTCCTAATACTAACCCCCCAAATAATAAACACCTCAGGTAGTTTTTGGTATTAGGGTGGTATTTATTATTAGGGAACCCTATTAAAAAAATTAAAACCTTAATAATAAAAACTATTTTTTCCGATCTCAAAATCAATTAAATTTCCTTATATAACGCCATTAAAATATTGCCAAACATTGGATTTTGAAGCGGACCCTATTAATATATAAAATTAAAACCTTAAGAATGAAAAACTAGTTTGTTCGATCTCACAATCAAGTCAATTTCCTTAATTATATAACGCCATTAAAATATTGCCAAAAATTGGATTTCGAAGCGGACCCTATTAATAAAATTAGACCCTTAATAATAAAATCATATAAAATCTATTTTTTCCGATCTCAAAAACAATTAAATTTCCTTATATAACGCCATTAAAATATTGCCCAAAATTGGATTTCGAAGCGGACCCGATTAATAAAATTAATCCCTTAATAATAAAAACCATTATTTCCAATTTCAAAATCAATTAAATTTCCTTATATAGCGCAATTAAAATATTGCCAAAAATTGGATTTCGAAGCGGGCCCTAATAAGAAATTAAAAGCCCTAATATAAAAAACAAAACAAAATCGGACGGACCCTAATAATAAACACCCCGGGGTGAACTAGTTTTTTATTATTAGGGGGCAAAAACCACAAATGGTAGCTTTATTTTTAAATTGTTTTCTAAAGGGGGTCAATTAAAAGTCAAATTGGCCAATCTGATTTTTTTGCGAAATTAGAGATGGACCCTAGTTTTTAGTATTTTGGGGGCGTTTAGTAATAGGGGGAAGGGATTATTCAAATATATATATATATATATGTATATATACAATTATATACACATATATTTATATATATACACATATATATAATATTATATACATATATTATACACATATATATATATGATATTATTTACATATATTATACACACATATGTATATATATATACATATATATATACATATGTGTATATACATATATTATATGTGTCCATGTGTGTGTGCGCGCGCACGCCCCCATTTGGGGAGCTTTTACATCTTTTGAAACATGTTCGAACATGTTTAAACATCACATGAACTTTATTGACATCTTGAATTTAGTGCCTAAACAGTTTGTGACTGCGATGGTGGTTTTTGGTGGAATCTGCAAAGCATGTTGGGGAATTTGCTCCTTCCAGGATTCCAGAGATCAGAGATGCATCTCTGAGGTTTTTCCATATATTTTCCATATCCTTTTGTGAATTTACCGGAGGGTATGCAGGGACCCTGGGGGCAAACAGTTGTGATTTTTTTCTGATTTTCCGGATGCCAAGGGATGCCCAAATTGGGCGGATATCCAGCCCAGGTCACATGTGTATCGCACATCCTCGTTGACCAAAGTCTTGGCCGACGCCTTCATTTGTGGAGACCGGGGCAGGCCCCGTCCAACCGGGTCGACCCGGGGAATTCAGGGGAACGCCCCGTAATCGTGGAGGATCCGCGCCGCCAGCGCCATGGTCAAAACTGGGGTGTCAGATTCCTTCACCTTACCATCTGGTTATTTAATAGAGCCATGGAAAATCACAATTTTTAATAGGTAAACCATCTATAAATGGACCATTTTCCATGGCTATGTTAAATAATCAGAGGGTAGCTAATCTTAATTATCAGATATTTGTTCAAAACATCCCCCACCAATGGAAGTCAAGCGACCTTTCTTCGCGAGAATTTTGGTCAAGACTGATATGTCTTATTGATCTTGGGATGGTCATGCCCCAACAGCAGGCAATTCAGCAAGGGGGTTTCATGTGTTAATCAGATTTGCCACCCAGTAAGCCAACATAGATGTGGAAAATCACCATTTTCTACAGGTAAATCATCTATATAGATGGTCCATTTTCATCTATTTTCCACATTTTAGCTTACCCTTGGGTAATCATCATGCATTCTTGAACACTGGGATGTAGAATTCCCCAGCTTTCCACTGCAGGCTTGCCGTAATATGCACAGCTTCGCCCTGCGCCACCGATACCGAACATACCATCAGTACCTTGCGGTTGGGAGCCACTTTAGCGGGCTTTGCGGACACGGAAGAAAAGGAGAGGCACATTTTTGGGGTCAAGAAAAGGGGTGTCTCAGCCACAAGGAGGCCCAGTATTGAATTTGACCGGGAAATTCTGCAAAATTGGGATGAATGGTATGAAGATGGTGAATCTGCTTGTGAGTGGTGACTTGCAGGGATGAATATGAGCAGCAGCTATCTCCTTCAAAGCGTGATCAGCAGTACTGGAAACCATCATGATGGCATCAAGAATAGCGATCATCCGATATGATTTGCTAGTGCATGCTAGTGCTTTGGTGGTTCCACAATAATGGTCCACACCTTTTTACTTGTCCGTCTTGTATAGTTTTCCTATGCCCCATGCTGACATTTGCAGGAAAAACGCCACCAGAACACGAAGGCTGATATTGGTTCAGGCAGACAGTGCACTTGATGAAAAATCAGCTTTCATATACATATACATATAGATATACATATGCATATGTGCACATGCACATGCATATGCACATGCATATACATATACATACATATACTATACACACACATATATATAAATATACATATAATACAGAACATGTGTATATGTATGTGTATATATATATATAGAGTATATGTATATGTATGTATACGAGAGAGAGAGAGAGAGCACACACACACATATATATATATATACATACATATACATATACAGGGAGGGTGTACGTATGTGTATACATCCTTTGAAGTATGTGCTGTGCATGTAGAAATGGTTGGGGTCCATCCTGCAGGAGCCTTTGATGGATCTACTTCGCGAGCATCGGGGTCCACCCGAAACACATCCGAACCAATGGACTCCGGATGCTGGGCAGCACCACATGGACACAGTGCAGTCGTAGGGATGAAACGGAAATGAAGTACCCTCTGGTTATGTCAACATAGCTATTGAACATAGCCATAGAAATAGTGGATTTTCCTATTTTAAATGGAGATTTTCCATAGTTATGTTAGTTTAACAGAGGGTATACAGCCGCTCCCTCTAGATAGAACATCGAGGACTTGAAATTATGAAGTAGAAGCCGGGCACCGTACAACATGCTGGAAACATCTCTTCAATTTATAGTCTATTCAATTCTTTTTAAAGCCACTAAACCACGGGCCACTGGAGGCATTCCGACCATGGTCGGAATCAATGTGAAAAGCCACTGAAGCGCGGATCATTTGGGATCATCTCAAATGGTAAATGGTCAGTTTTTTTGGGGGGCAAACCTACGAATGTTGGACCCTTGTTTAACAGGGTAGCCGTTTTACGTTGTGAAGTGTTGAACAGCTGTGCATGGATCATGGATCCACAAAGAATCAACTATTTTTTGAAATAGATGTTTATAGTCCATAATTATAGTATCCATAGTTATCAATAATATAGTTATAAACAGTTATAGCTATACTTAATTTTCAACTCTTGTTTATAGTCCATATATTCTCCAGCTCTCAATGACGTGCTAAGCCATATATCTCCGACCATCCGACGGAAATCTCCTGGGATAATCAGCGCGATCGTTTTTTGCTGCCAGGATCAGGTGAGAGCAACTGAGCTGCAGTGGGAGAGCGGCCTTGACCACTGATACCCTCTGGTTATGTCAAAATAGCTATTGAAAATGGCCATAGAAATAGTGGATTTTCCCATTAAAAATGGTGATTTTCCATAGTTATGTTAAATTACCAGAGGGTAAAATGTGGGTGGTTCATTTTGTCTGATCAAATGTTGAACCAATGATATCAATGATCCATTTTTTGGATCATTGTAGATGACCTGAAAAATAAACCACGGTCTTTAGTAGTGTGGCGATGTTAGATTACTAGAGGGCCCCAAAATCATTCTTAAAGACTTAAAGATACAATATAGTATATACAATACATATACATACACACACAGATGGATAGATGGATGGATGGATAGTTTTAAAAATTGGAAGAATATCATCACCCTAATTCCAGGCAAACCCAGGTGATATTAAAACGGCTTGTAACGATTACATACGATTACCACATCGTTGTAGCCTATGGATCATCCATCTCTGGCACCGCGGCTTTCAGCCTTCGCAAGGCATGGATTGCGGAAGTCCAAAATGGCGACTTCGTGGAAATTCTGGGCAGTTTGCCAAGCAACACCACTGGCCAGATGTTGGTGAGATTCACTGAATCTAGATGTGTGCAGCTTTGATTCTCGGCAGCAAGGCTGAAACTCTGCGACCTGTTTCTGATTTCGTGGTTCTATGTGATGTTAGCGTAAGCTTCATGGTCATGGGCCATGGGGTTTTGAGGTGGCGGCAATGCCAGACGCGGCCAATTGTTTTTCAAGCTCTTACACAACGTGATGCAGCGGGTTGATGCTTCCCGGAGACAGTGCGTCAAGGGACATAGCATGCTACGATCCACAAGCGCTGACCGCTATGGAGGGGGCTTGCAGCCGCAAAAAAACTTCGCAGCTGGGTTTTGCTGTGACTTTGGAGTCTTAAACATAACATGTGGCCAAAATGCTTCATCCACAATCTCGGTTGCTGGTAAATGAGCACAAATCCCCAGAGTATCCCAATTGCTGATCATGGATGATCGAATGAGTGGATTTCATATCCCACTTCCTTTGGCCTGGCATATTTGAGAGGCTCAAAATGGCCTCCCAGAGCCGGCACCCCTCTGCGTCAGGCCTTCGAGTGACGCGACGCGGCAACTCGACCAAAAAAATACTGGCCTTCCGAGCGTTTTCCGCCTTGAGGTGTTCTTTTCCAGGAAGAAAAAAACCCATGGAAATTCCATCCCAAACCAACATTTTAAGATATCTTAACCATCTCACACTGCGGCCCTTTGGCTTGGTGAGGCAAGCAGTTTTTTTGAAGTGAGGCTGTGGAGCTGTCAACTTGCATGAGATCATGAACATCTTTTTCAATGAGGTTGGGTGTGATTGGAGAAAACGGAGCCAAGGCTTGACATGTAAATGAACTTCAATCAATCTATAGCTTCACGAATAAACCAAGTTTTTGGCCAGTATTTTTGCAAGATTCTTGCGCATTTAACATCGTTGATTCCCAATTGACCATGTTCATCCTTTTCCAGCATTAGCATTGTTTAAAACATCTGGATCCATTTGGGACGTTCGTGGTTCCCCTTTTTTCCGGCCTTTTTGGTGTGGCACCAGCACCGAAGTCATCACTCATGGCGTTGGTTGCAAATGCTGGGCCCCTGCACTGGAACCGTGCCAGTGCCCTTGCTTCTGCAGTGTGGAGGCTTAGGCGACTAAGGAGTCAGTGCTAGTTTTTGTTGGAAGGTTTTTCTCCCACAATTGGTGAGATTCTAGATGATCTTGGGTAAATACCTGACATGAATAGAAAAGAACTAAATCCCAGGTTATGGGTACTTCCCACGGACTAAGCTTTGGGAAAGAAGTTCCACATTCCGCAGCTCAATGCCCGGATGAGTCAAGAGTTGAGCGAGTCGCCAAGGCTAAGAGGAACTGGGCCAAACAGTTACAGTTGTGCTACCCGAACTATTGGGATGACCTAGGGAAATTCATGGACAAAATCACGAGGTCACCCATACCGCACCCCGAATTTTTGGATGCCAAGATCCTGAGGAAAAACAAGGAGGTCTTGCTGGTCTTGCTTGACAGCATCATTTCCCTCCCCTACCGCCAAAACTTTCCAAGGTCCGATAGGCTGAATAGGTTTCAAGCTTGTTGGGGCCTTCAAAAACTGGGGTTTGTACGTTTCTGGAAGCTGAAACTTGGTTTGAATGCTGGAAACGTCCAGATTTTTCGAGCCTTCTAAGATTTCTAAGGGCTTTTTTGGTTGAGCGAGAAATGGTTTGAGGTTGAGTGAATCACAGCGATTTGGCGAGCGCGAGATAAAGTATATCGCCAAAAGTGCATTTGGGCAGTGGGAAAGTTTGATGAACGAATTCCTGGACCGGTTTTAGGATTGCAAGCACCTTCTGGGAGGTTCCAACGCCAAGAAAAGGCGAAGGTGTAAACCTAGGACATCCTAGGACTTAGAGAAGGCCCGCACCAGTGCGGATCCTATCCTGTGCCGAACCAAGGGTGCACAATCCAAGGTTTTAAACACATGAGTGAATGTCAATGATATATGATGATACATGATAGCAATTTATAGCATACATAATCATACATCCTTTGTTAATCTAGGTTTATAATCCCATAGGATCCATGTATGGTATATATGCTAACATTTGGGGTATATTGATGGTAAATGTCACCATATATAGCATACATGGATCCTATGGGAATATACATTTTATGTATACAAATCGTATATTTGGTCATGATATCAGATGGATATCCCTGTCTCTTGTGCACATCTCGGTAGCATCGTTTCGGCCACCAGGCTGTGACCAGCGTTCTGGGGCTGATCACCGTTTGGTACTTGCGGAGGCGGATCGAAGGGAGAGGGACATCCCCATGGTGGCCATGGCGGCCATGGAAGCTCCGCCAGGCAGTGCACGCTTTTGCTTCCAGCCGGGGCCCTCAAGCCACACCTTGGTGGCCCGAGCCAAATTTTGCCAGCAATGATAGGTACATTACAAGATATGATGGAAAAACGATGAAACAAGTTGGTGATTGATGATGATTTTTTGATATTTTTTGGATGCTTGAGTAACTTGAGTAGCTGACATTGCTTGTTCAGTGGATGGTTAGGCCTAGGCTTTGATACTTGATGACTGATGCTGGGATACCCTTGACCACCGGAGGTCAAACGGCGCTGCACAGACAAAGAGGCTGCACAGACGTATACCCTTCGGTGTCATCCATGGCTGGGAATTTCCTGAAGGTTTACAGCTGGGAGAATCATCAAACCATGTTTGACCAGATGGTAATCATATCTGGTTGGTGGTTAACATTTTTTTTTCCATAATAGGATAATCCTTCCCATTTCATTGACTTTCATATTTTTCAGAGGGGTTGAAACCACCAAGCAGATAAAGATTTACCGCTCCATGGAGGGTGAATCCGCAGAAATCCGCAGATGGATTGGCTGGATGACAGTTCCTCATCGTGTGGGATGGACATCTGGACATCCGAGTTGCTCAATGACATGGATAGTTGTTGATGTAGTGGACAGTTCTTTTTTGTGTCATCCGATGAGCCCATTTGCCTCGCTGATGTGATAAATGTTGAAGCTATATATATATATATAGCTATAGTATGCTATAGTATGCTATAGATTCTATAGATGCTATAGTATCCTATAGTATGCTATAGATGCTAGTTTCTTATAGTATGCTATAGTATGCTATAGCATGCTATAGTCTATAGTCAGTATAATTATTATCATTTTGCTTGAGATGTAACGCTTACGCCATTCGGATAGATTTGACCCCACACCATCCCACTTTTACTGGTTGGATGGCCAGGTATTGGCCGAGGCTGAGGAGGTTCGCAGAAGGTACTGCCTCAGCGAGGTGCTTGACAAAAATCTGAGGAACATATCCCCAAAGTCCCATCAAACCGGAAAATGGTGATCCAATGGAGGGGGTAGTCCATTGTCCATTTTCGGAACACATGAAGGTCAGGCCGTCAGGCGACGTGTGTTTGAGTTGGAATCTTGAAACCATCCCTAAACAGGACGTTACGCAATACAACGCCATAGTACCAATCCTTTCCCACAGGGAAGTGCCCGCTAGGCCGGTGGCTTCTTGCCAAACGATTGCCTGGATCGTTTGCCCGCGGAAGCTTAGCAGAAAGCTTTGACGGAGGGGTGGTGGTTTCTCAGGGGCACGAGTTCCTTTCGGTTGGCAATTTCATATGGTTTGGAAGGAAATCCATGGAAATCCAGTGTTCACTTCACCCAACTTGGCAAGATGATACGCCCAAATTCATGGAGCTGCAGGAACAACGAGAGAGGTAAAGCCAAAGCTCACTTCCCCGGGTCCACCCATTTCCAGATGAGGCAGCATACCCTCTGGTAATTTGTTACATAGCTATGGGACATCACCATTTTTAATGGGACAATCCACTATTTCTATGGCCATTTTCAATAGCTATTTTGACATAACCAGAGGGTAATCCGAATGACCACCTTTGGGATCCATCCCATTGGCTCAGGAATTTGATGCATGGGAGGCGGGGGTTCCCCGCACCCTGGCACCATCATGGACCCGATGCCGAAGTACATCGAAGTACTGAACCGCTGGCACTGGATGTTTTCAGATCCTAAAGATCCGAACAAACACTGTTGGCTCCCAACAGGTACCCCATGGCATGTTGTCAGACTTGCCTATCTTGCCTGCCCGAGCCACAATGTGTTGAGAAGACTCAGTAGACATTGGTTCAAAAAAATGTAGCTTCATTCCCTCAATTAATTGTATCCACTTTCATTGAGGGAAGTATATGACATGCCAACAAAAATCATCAACCACGACTTTATCTGATTGGTGGTTTCAAAATCAAGTTTTTTTTTTTCCAATCTGTTTTCCCATAAAAAAAGGGAGGACCATCTCCATTGCCGAGCCGTAGCCATTTGATGTTCGCAGCCTGGGCCTCCGACCTGGCCATGTCTGACGCGGCCTCAGTCCCCGGCAGCAGCGAATGTGAATGGCACATGTTTATGGGATGTGTCCGATTTTGTGACAAACTATATGAATTCTATATAATTCTATATGATCTATGTGAACCCATATGCTATATTTTTCAAAATTATACATAATTATATATATATATATATATATATCAAGGTGTAGACGGGAGACCCCGCAAGAATGACAATGTCGCCTGTGAAGATTTTTCGGATGAGCCATGATGAGCCTTAAGTCATGTAGCTGGGAGGGATCCCGATCGATGGAAATCTAAGGTGAGGTGCCCCCTTCAACCAATAAGGTCTTCAGGTTACCACAGCATCAAGCTGTGTGTGGGCTCAGCCCAAGAAGCTCTCCTATGATTGCGCACCTTTGGGGAACCAATAGATAATTTATTATAATTTATTAGTATCAGATTAAAATGATTAAAATCCCATCAACATCCCATCCAGTCCATCTGACATTAGGATTTTAATCAATGGGATGCTGACATGTCAATGGCTTTTATTGGCATGATATGAGATGTTGACATGTCAATTAGTATCAGATTAAGTCACATAAACATCTCATTGACATTCCATTAAAGCCAATTGCCATGTCAAGTTCTTCAGGTTGACACGGACCTGCTTTGCCCAAGATGTCACAAGTGCCGCACCTCAGCCGTATGGTGCCATGGGAGTGCACAACTGAAGACTGACTGGGAGTCCTTGTTTGTTTATTTAGTTGTATACTTCAAGTGAACTTACCCTCTGGTAAATCAACATAGACCCTGAAAATCACCAATTTTTAGTGGAAACTAGTCTTCCAACCCCTATCTGCCAGGGTCTATGTTAATATACCAGAGGGTATATGTATGGGTGGAGTGATTCATTTGTATACAGTGTATACAGATGATTGCAGATGCCGATGCACATTTCTGTGTACATTGCATGTATTTGTGTATGCAGGTCTATTTGTGTGTATTCGTCAATGGGCTGCTTCAAAGTACGAAGAGCAATTTTTGTTGGAATAATTGAGATTCTGGCGATTAGTCTCACGCTGTTGATCTGAAGACCATAGGTCGACTTTGTTGATTCCCGCAGAGAAATCCAGTGGTTCATCCAGTTGTTTCAGCCAGAAATCTCTGGAGAGATCAGCAGCCTGCAATGAGGTGCGTTCGGGCAAGCATCTATGCAGACCACGAGGCACCCTGATCCCACCCTGCCAGCTCTGCACCGGATCGATTCGACGTTTCTACGTTCGACGTCAGGTGAGGTGTTCCATGCTATGCCGGATGCGGAAGATGAGGCATTTCCCCCGGGAGGTTGAAGGAGTCACATGACTGGGTGTTTTTTTTTTCCAAAAAAAGCATCATTTGAGAATCAAACAACCGGAAAGGTCAGATGATCATAGGGCTTGTAGCATGTTGTAGCCATGAAGAATGGGAATGCAACATGGTGTAACATGATGCAACATCATGTATATAACTTAAGCATAATTTATCATAAAGGGATGTGAATTCAACAACCAAGGGGGTTAAAGATGTTAAAGATGGCTTGAAGCTGTCAACAGGCGGATAGCGGATCGCAGCAATGGTGGCCTATGGGGTGGCGGGTGGCATAAAGTTTTTTCCTCTATATATATAGGTGCTATTTCTCACCCATTCTATCAAACAACCAGTGGAAGCAACTTCACCATTGGTTTTGGATCCTGCTAATTTGATGGTACAATATGTTTTCTCCTGGGGTTTCCGCCTAGGTTAGTTGCGATGTTTTTTTCTTCTGAGTGGCTGGCAAGCCAGTTTGGGAACCCGAACTACATTGGTTCTCTGAAAAGAGTGCGATACGAGGCGTGTTATTTTCGCATCGCGGGCCCTATCCTTTTCCATTCGCGCATTGCACCAGGGAGCAGCATGCGTGCCACCCTCAGCGGGAATCTCTCTGTGAATGGCTTGAGCCATCACAGTATTGATCTGGGCGACGGTTGAGTCTATATAGATGTGGTGCGGTGTGTGCCCATGATGGATTGTCCACCTATCACCCGTTACTGCTTCGAAAGGAAAGGGAACAGTTTTATGACCTGAAATCTCTTGATCATTAGAAGGGTATCTTTAACCACCAGATTACCAGATTGTGCAAAGCTTTCCCCAAGGATGATGCTTCCCATATATAGAATTTGTTCATTCAAACTATCAAATGTCATTTGATTCCATATCAAAGGATGAAATAACAAACAAAGACCAAGAAGAAGTTTACAAATCACACTCCGCCCCCGGTGCTTATTTGTGATCCCAGGTATCAGGAGCAAGCGATGATTGATTCCTTGCAGCAGCAGCGGGCTGCGGCCTTCTCATGTAGGTGCCAGCGGTGGCCGGTAGCTGAAATGGTCAGTGGTCGCTGTGCAAAGCGGTGCAAAGCGGTTGGTTGCTGTGAACAATTTTCAAGCGGCCTCGCATCTGCTTCCAAATCGTACCTTGGAAATCGTGAGAAAGACCGGACACATCAAGTTAAATAATTTTGAATACACATCAAAATTGCTTGGCCCTGGTGATCTATATGGTTCTATATCACATATGAGTCAATATGAGTTATGTAGGTGGGAGCTCCTTCCAAGTAACTGACCCTGACCCTTCAACAGTTCAACGCCTAAACGCCGCAGGCGTTTGACTTGGACGGAAGTGAAATCTCCGCGGACATCGCCGAGATCCTTCACCAAGGAGTGCCCCAGTTGCCACAAGCAGATGCTGCTGCATAGTCTTCAGTACCACCTCCCCAGGCGGGCTCCGGGGACCAAGGTGGAAAAAAATGCCGTGGAAAAAATGGAAAAAAAGGTCATGCAGCTCTGTTTTTGGTTTGAAAGCCAATTTCGAAAAACTTTGGAACCACAGACAGGGGCCAGTCAAAATAGATGTGATTTATTTATTTATTTATTTATAAATTATTAATTTATCAATTCATTTACTACTTAATTTATTTACTGATTTCTATTTCGTTTTAAGTTTCGGTTCTCATTAAAATCTTTATATTTTGGTTGTAACCTTTTTTTCCATTTCCAAAATTCATTTGTGCTCCATTCCTTGGACGCAAAAACGCAAATGGAAAACAACGAACACCAAAACCAAAACCGAAAAAAGGGCACCACAATCATATATATATTATATATAATCATATAATATCATATATATATACCATCATATATATACCTAGGCCTTCCGCAGGCCGCTTTTTCAGCCCGAAGCTGTTCAGGCTGAAATTTTAGCCCGAATGTTTTTTTTTCGCCTGGGGTGTTTTTTTCTGCCCGATTGTGTTTTTTTAGTGATTTTGATGATGTTTGGGTAAGATGCCCGCTCAAACTATATATTGTTGATATATTGTTGATAACAGTGTTAAAGAAGTTTACTGTGTTACATGAAAATCTCATTTCGGGTGTTTTCGCCTGTTTCGTGGGTGTTTTCGCCCGTTTCGTGGGTGTTTCCGCCCGAAAAAAAAAAAACACATAATAAAAAACGGCGAACATCACCCACAGAGCATTTCTTTTCACCTGGATCGTCCACCAGGATCTTATCAGAATACCTCAAAATATGGATAAAATATGATAAAATCACTTTCCGCCTGAGTTTTCAGTTTCCTCCGCAGGCTGATATTTGAGGTCAGGCTGAAATTCAGGCCCTTTGGAAGATACAGGTATATGTATATATATATATATAATGGCACCATATTTTCAATTTTCCAGTCTCTAGCTTCGCCAGTTTTTTCTAACCAAAACAACGTGAAGTGTGATCAAGATTGATCAAGGGTCTTTGCGACAGCTACTCTCTAGGGAACAAACGTATCCACTTTTTTGTGGAAAAAAAGTTTTTTTGGATACGTTAGCTGCTGTGAACATAGGCTATGATAAATGCCCTATACTTGAGACATGTTAGTTGAAAATCCAGAATGGACATGTTAGTGGAAAAGTTG
>Ga0126342_10012394_pt1 | contig 15207 bp, 9 predicted proteins | sample Cyp1metagenome_FD_92528 | JGI IMG/M metagenome (GOLD analysis project Ga0126342, IMG submission 92528) | Coral microbial communities from Lord Howe Island, Old Settlement Bay, Australia - Cyphastrea 1 metagenome | ecosystem: Host-associated > Invertebrates > Cnidaria > Coral ...
AATATGTCGCAAGCAGCGGACACAAAACATGGAAACATGTGCCACAGGTGGGTCCCAGACCCAAAGCATTTTATTCCAAGTCTTCCAAAAAATATGATTCCTTCAACTCACCGCATCCCCTGACATAATTTCTTACGGGATGGGGCATCTAAAAACATCCTAAGAGTATTGCTGCAAATATTGCTGCGCCTGTCATGAGGAACCTAATTAGCCAACGAAAGTCCAATAAGGTGTGACTCCAGATCCACTGCCAAAAGTCCCTTTGAAATCTTTGAAGCTGAGCTCCCGGGCTCTTCTCTAGAGCCTCGCGGTAAAGAGGCTCGGCCTCCGCCAAATGCCCCTGGTCATCGAGGACCGCCGCCAAATTGTTGATGCTGTTCAAAGTATCTGGGTGGTCTTCGCCTAGCTTGGCCTTACCTCGGCACGGCAACACGGGCGGATTGCACAGATTGCATCTGCGCACAAAAGGCGCAAATGGAAATCAACAATGGCCATTAAGCGAATTGAATCGCAAACCACAAGTGATTTTGGTTTCTGTTTGACAGGTTAACTAGCCACAAACTACCAGCTACCACACACTGTTTTCTTGAGCCATAAGCAACCGATAGTAAGGGTGAAAAGTTATGTATATACAGTGAGACCTATTAAAAATACCCCCCGCCGCCCCGTAGTATTAACGGAGGACGGAGAGGCCAGGTGAAGCACGACCGCCAGAAGTGACCTGAGAGCAGTCGGCTTCAAAAACTAAACATCACTGTAATCAACCCTATCGGATGCAATGTAGTCTCAGCTCATCGAATGCATGAGGCAATAAATATCCGGGTGCATTTATTTTGGGATCCAGGCATCGCACGTGTTTGGCAAAAGCAAAAGTGACATCGGCCTGGCTTCCGCCAAGGCATAGGGGCATTACCACTCCTTTGATTGCCCTGAAAACTTGGAAGCTACTGTAACAGGCTAATGTACACGGCTAATATACACGCGAGCACTACGGATCGGATGTTGGTGTCAAACTCTCTTTGAAGCAATTGGGTTAAAAAAAACAATTTGGAATTTCATCTTTGAATTGAATGGACATCGATTGAACTGAGTGACCATGGGTCGATTTCATCCAATCGGCCAAACCTTCCGGCAGGCGTAAAATCTTGCCACTGCAAAGTGAAACACCTACCAAGACTCATACTCAATCGTCCCGTCAGCAAGCAAACGCTTGTAGTGCGGCTGGCCGTTGATCTCGCAGTACTCCTCGGAGATGATCGGAGATCTCATTGGAGTCTGCTGAGTGCTCCCCGTTGATCCACTGGCTTCTTGGGCAGGGGCGTCCGCAGCAGGCGCAGGATCGGGCATGGGCGCTGCTGTTGATGGAGGGCGCACTGGCTATGGAGGTGCTGCAGAGGAACTCGATCCAGTCGACCTTCCCCAGTCATCAGCGCCCCAACCTTTGCCAGAGTATCCTTGCCTCCAATTCCAGCTTTGCCATTGGGCCTGCCCTCCCGGACGGCTTGAATAAGACCCGTAAGAATCCCATCCTTGCCTCCGGTTCCATCCACTGCGGCACTCAAAAGATTTGTGGCCATACTGACCGCATTTCCAGCATTCAACAGCCTGTTGAAAAATTGGTCTTTGTTGGCCATACCCTTTTCCCTTGCCCTGCCTCTGAATTGGATCAAAGGTGCGTCGGTAGCCCTCTCGTCCTTCTCCAGTCCCAGTCTTTGTGGTTCTCGCCAAGGGAAATTCAGCCACGTCTGATGCAGTGGCTTCTTCCAAGAAGGAGTTCTCCTCGCCTTTGATGTTGTTGTACTGCTCGACCCATTGCCTCTTTGCAAAATCGACTAAGTCGAAAAAGCAGTCCTGAGCAGATTGTTGATCCACAGGCATAACTGATCCTGACCAACCATACAACATCGGCGTGGGTTCCCCCCTCGCTTTGAGCAGATCCGCAGCAAGAACAGCAAAGTGAGGTAGTGTGAATACTCGAGCATGATGTGCCACCATCGCTTCTTTCGTCACATCCAAGGCCAAGCGGATGTCGCGATTGAAGTCGGGCATGAAAATCAAACGAGTACTGACACCTGTTCCCAGCTGCTTCTCCTGCTTTTCCCTGGTACGCCCAACATCTGGGGCAATACACTTGGCGAGGTCCTCCAGAAACTGGCAACAGTCCGGGGTGATCTGGCCGACCGCGCTGTTAAAGAGATAGAAAGGATCTCTTTCCATACGGTCTTGGATAGATTTGTATCCGAGCTTGGCATAGCGGCCAGCGTGAGTCTGTGCCGCATCCTTCAAGTTCCCGAAATTGCTCCTACCGGCACGTCGCTGGTCAGCTCTTGTGCGGTCTGAGACTCTCTGGGCCCTTGGCTGCTTCTCGAAGTCAATCTTATCCAAAGAGAACACCTTGTTGGTCTTCTTGGCCGTGATTTCCATCCGGCATACCTCTGTTGCGATCCTTCCATCTGACCATGCAATCAACCATTTGAAGCATGACTGGCACTTGTGCGTGCCTTCGATGTTGGTCTCGCCGCAGAAGTGGCACCTGATCTGCTGGGCCAGCCCTCCCGGGCGGCTTCCTTTTCCCTTTCCTTTTCCTCGGCCTCGGCCTTTTCGAATTGTTTCCGCATTGGAAAGGGCACCGAAGGGAGCCATTCTCAGAATCACCTTATCTTCGAAGGGGCCCGACGTACCTTCTCGTCGACGAAGCAATGGCGGCAGTTCTTCAGGTGCAGTCGTCCTTTGCATATCGCCCGGACGAACACTGTTGCCCTTCTGGAGGTACTCTTTGAGATTGGCATAGGGGCTGGTGGCCAGAGCATCGGACTTCGGGGTGTTCTTGTCCTTGTTCTCTTTCATCCTCGCGTTGTACCCCACTCTGGTCAGCTCGTATGGTCTGTTGACCCATGCAAACTCTCGGTTCACCGAGTCATACGAGCAAATGATGTTCTCGTTGGAGATCCAATCAGGACTAATGATGGCCTCATCCGTCCTGAACAGGCGACAGCCGCTTTGAACCACAAGCTCGGTGTCAAATGCAATGTAATATTGCTTTCCGGCTCGCGTTCCCGCAAGCTTTTTGCCTCCAACTGACTCATCCCAGGGGTGGGACGCGATAAAGAAATTGTGTGCTCTTCCAGTCCTCTGAGGCCACCCACCGGGGATCAAACCATGTTCGACAATCTTCTCCATTGCCAGGCGGTCACAACTGTGATAGATCACCCGGGGGAGGTTCGCCATCAGCTCCGGCACCAAGTCTGGCCTCAAGTTCGTCCTCGGGAGCTTCACCGTGTCAAGGTCTTCCTTGGTGAACAAGGGATCCAGGGTAAAAACCTGCTTCACCAATGATGAGATCTTCGCATTCTCAACAACGGCTCGGTTGTGGCCCTGGACTGCACGAATTGCAACAACCTTCCACGGCAAACCCTTCCAGGTTGCTTCAGGCAAGTCAGGCTGAGTGACCTTCACCTGGAAGCGCCTGGTGTCGCTGTTCCTGACAATGGACAGCACTTCACGAATCTTGGGGTAGGAGACGTAGTAGCCAAGCGTCCTCATGACTGCGTCGAAATCCATGGACATATCCATCGGATCAATGTCCGGACTTCTGGCCCCGTAGCTGAGGGCGTGACCTCGCAGCACATAGGACATTTTGGTTGAGATGAATCGCATTCGTCCTTGGCCGCAATACTCTTTAGGGATGCGAGATGCCATATCATTTGGGTCGAGCCACACTGCCCCCTCCTGTTTCTCGGTTGCCTCCTCCAACTTCTTGAGTGCAGCATCGGCCTCAGCGCTCAATCTCGGAGCCTTTGTCCTCGGCATAGCCTTTAACTCTGGGGCCTTCTGCTTTTCAGGCTTGGGCATTTTCTTTTCGGCCGGCCTTCCGACAGGCTTGTCAACTTCAACCTTCTTGGACTCCTGGGTCAAGTCGACAATCTTTGCCTTGTCTTCGGTCGCCGTGCCCGATGAGGAAGCAGTACCTGAAGCAGTTGGAACATCCGGCTCACCCTTCCGAGTGGCATCATCGTCCTTCTTGCCAGCATTATCATCAGTCTTGCCAGCATTGACATCCATGGGCGTAGGCTTGTCACCACCAACTTCAGACCATGATGAGATCCTTGATGATGACATGTCGGCAGCTTTGTCGGGATCGTCGCCAATCACACTCCATGTGGAAACACCAGACGACTTCATTTTGTCTTCCCCTTCAACAGCTGAGGCAGATGCATCTTTGACAGCTTCAGCGGCCGTCGTTCCCGATGGCATGGTAGTGGATGATGTGATCTCCAAGATCTTGTTGATGTCGTCCACTTCCTTTGCCCTTTCCTCGGAGATAGCATCTTCCTTGACCTTCTCGTCATAGGGGTTGACAATGATCTTGTCGTCGGCCACAAGGTCCCAATCATCGGCCTCAGGCACGATCTCCACGTCTTCCTCAAAGCCAGTGCTTTCGGGATCTTTGTCATCAGGTCGTTCCGTGGTAGCAGAGAAGCCGTCAGCAATTGCCTCATCCAGGTCAGCTTGGAGATGGATTCTGGCACGTTGTTCTTCAGTGTCGGCATCCTCCATGGCTGGATCCACAGGAACGATGGAGCTCATCTCTTCGTCAGTGAAAACCGTTGGTAGTGGCCGATCCTCCCGGGTGGCTTCCTCGTTCGCCTCAAGAATTCCTGCATGCACCCACATGAGAATCTCCTCATCTGCCTCATCGAAGACCTGTGCTGGAGTAGCCGTCTTCTTCTCAGGACTGAGTGCTTGCATCACCTCTTGAGTGCCGAGCAAAGCCAATCGGAATTGAACCATTGTTGGAAACAAATGGACCGCGGCCACACGATCTTGCTCGTTGCTGATGAACTCCTTGACGTAGTACTTGAGGTCCTCCTTCTTGGACATGACTTCAACGTACTTCAGGTGGAATGTGATGGCTCCTCTCAGGAAACGGTAAATGAGCTTTCGATTGAACTGGTGATCGTGGAGGTGGTAGTTGTCATACTTCCACCTTGCCCGAGCATTGTTGAGCTAATGCATTGCACGCCCCGCTCTGCCAGCCAGTTCATGTGTTTGCCCATCTCACGATTGTAAGATGGCGGCAAAGAAAAGTTCGTATGGTCACCGTTCCCGATGACTTGCACCGACAAGACACGTGGGTCATTGTGGATTTCGACCAGTCCTTCAAGCGACCGTTGAACTTTCTTGTACTGCTTGTCCACGTAGTCGGCAGCGACCTTCCGGTCGGCTTCGGATCTGGTCAAATTGGTCTGATGAATCCACGTGCAACCTTGGTAGCCAAAATCCCCATGCACGTCGTTTCCGGCCCAGCCTGCCACAACCAAAATGGGGAGAGTCTCACGGTTCTGCAACCTGCGATAAGTTCCCATATCTGATGGTTGATGGCGCTCAGGCCTTTCCCCCATTTGAGGCCAGCGTAGACAGTGCGAATCTGGTTGATGGCGTAGTCCTTGGTCTGGAGCAGCTCACCGAAATACAACCTTGAGCACAACGTTGGATTGTCGTGGTTGGCCACAAGGGCAAAGGAAGAGTCACCAACGATAATCAAGTCGGCCTCACCTCCCGGTGGGCATTCAACAGCACCAAACAGGGCGGCAGGAACATCCTTCACGACGTCGACGAAGTCATTGTAGGTCTTCTGCGTCTCATTGGAGTCCTGCGTGATGAGCGCATCAATCACGTCCCCGATTGGTACCTGCCCACTGCCAATTTTGTTGGCGCCCTCATAGCCGTCAGGAAAGACACAAGCCACACAAGAACCTCGAATTGTGGCAAGCCTTTTCTCCCACTCGAGAATCCTCTCATAGATGGTCAGCCGAAACTCCGAACCAATCTGTTCAACTTGGAAGTTGGCATCCTGACGCCAGTTGGCATGTTCCGTACCCGGCCGACCTTCCGGAAGGCTTACCCCAGCTTGCATAGCCCCTTCAACATGAGGAAGAAGAGAAATCGAAGCGGAGGTAGCATCCAACATCACGGCAAAGTCGTACGAGTTGGAACGAGCGATCAACACACACGCGAAAGTTCGAGCAGATTTTGCTGCCCGATCAAAAGCTTTGTGCACACTGTCAGTAAAAAGGTATGAGTAACTCTCGGTTTCTTTGAGTGGCTTTCCTCTCCCCTGCACGTGGTCATGTGACTCGTCGCATTGATATTGGGACAGTTCCAAACCAATTTCATCAAGAGTAGTTGCAACGGTCCAGGGCTTTTTAATATAGTTTCCTTCGTGGTCTTTTGTGCCGAGCATACATCCATGAAAGTCATATCTTTTCAGAGAAAACTCATTGATGAACTTTATAATTCTCGGGAATTTCCAGCACCGACAATTCTGAAGCCATTCAATAGCAACGTCAAAACTTCTGGTGAGCAATTGGATAAAATGTTCGAATGCTCTCCATAGCTTTTTCAAGTCTTGACATGCCTCATAACCTTCTTAGCGGCACTTGGAATCTTCAAATTCACATGAGACCACGATGTGCCCCCCGTGCAAGGGAGGCTCAGCCACAAAAGGACATCTTTGGACACTGGAAAATCGTTCACAATGCTTGCAACGTACTGTTGATATTCTTCATCCAGCAGGCTATGTTTCTCGGTAAACTGAATCACTCTACATCCAACGGCAGCTTCTCTCGAAACATCACTCAACTTGGACATGGGACTGCAGCAAATCTCCACTAGCAGTCGATTGGGCTTCAGGCCGGCTCCCGGTTCCCCGGAGCTTCGACTGGATGCCAGAGCCTTGGGCCGTGGCGTACCAGTTGTGGCACCAGTTGAACTCGGAGCATTGGTCTTCTTACCCGAACATGCTACGTGGGACATGAGGGTCAGGGCAAACCGCCATTTCTCGGCATTAGTGAAAGGCTTTGTCAAGATGTCTGCAACCTGCATTTTGGATGGTCCATATGTTAGGTCATACCATCCCCTCTTATACTGCTCTGATAGCCATGACAAGTTGATCCGTTGGGTCTTATCAATATGACGAAATGAAGGTGACTTACCGTTCTCCAAGATCCTGATGGTGGCTTGGTTGTCCTCGACAAAGATACCACGGATGCTTTTGGGAGGGAAGAGTGACACCATATAATCACCCATCTTCTCTTGCCCTACAAATTCAAAATCAGTGAGTGCTTCCCGAACTTCTGATGATTCAACTTCATAGTCACTATCATACGGTCCAAACACACGGAAAAATGTTTTTCCAGTCCATTGTTTGTCAACGGCTCTAGTGCCTTGCCTTTTCCAATTGTCCTGAATAAAGTCCATCATGCCAGATGAAATATAAATGGTTGTTCTGGCCAATCCAATGCGTTTGATGGGGATTGGAATCGTCTTGGACTCGGTTGGATTGAAAAGGTGGGCACGATTCTTTGGATGGACACGAACAAGTAACCTTCTTTCCCGTATAAACTCCCAATACTCACCGTTACTCTCAGGTTGAGTCTTCATGCTTTCTCTTGGCAAACCTCCCGGAGTGCTTGATCCCCCCCCCGCGTTCTGGAGGTAGGCCCATAAACCGGATGAATGCAGTCCTACAGCGCGGAGGGAGATGTTTGCAGCAACTACTTCGGCTTCAGTGCTAGAAACTGACACTGATGTTTGCTTCTTTGAGAATGCTGTGAGTGGAAAGTATGTATTGGGACCGATAAGGACTAGAAAACAACCAGTGGTACTTTTGTTGTCGTACTCACCAGCGTGATCAGCGTCGGCAAAACACCACAGTCTGCACTCTTGAATTCGATCACCAACAAAAGCCTTCAGCTTATGGTCCAAAGTAGAGTGTATGTAACATATTAATCTATGCAATGCCTTATCGCAATCTGCTGACCATTTGGTTACCCTAGCTGCTAGCCCTTGCACGGCTCTAAGCAAGTCATATCTTGCCATCCGGGCGGCAAATAGGATCTTCATCAAAACCCTTGCAGCTATTGGGGCTAGTGCACCTTTAGGTTCGGACTCCCCTTCCAGAGGTCTTGCAATCCTTTCTTCATGAAAAGGAGTGGATACCTGTTTCAGGGGTTTGGCGTCTTTGCCGGCAAGTGACTGGTATCGGTCAATGCACGATTGCAGAAAAGGCTGCATATCATATGTCATAACACTCACAGGCTTGGACATGCAGGGTTGATCTTTGAACAATTGGTCCATGTATCGGAAACCCTGAGCTCTTGCTTTCTTCTTGGCGTCGTTCTTATCTCTCTTAATTGATGCAACTGCAATTTTGGGATCTTTGCATGTCTTGGCAAACAGGTAAGTGGCACCTACCCATAATGCTGGCTTTCTTTTACCCTGTGCATAGCCCCCCGTTTCGTCAAGGTACTTGTCCCATTCAGAAACGGCATTGTCTTCCGACGTGCTTTGCACAAAGTCCGTAAACCTAACATCTGTCAAGTTACATGCATTTACTATTTCCTCGTCTGGAACGTAGTAACCCTTTCTTGGTTGACAGTGATGTCTGATGTAGACTCCTTTCGATGCATCAACTTCCCAAAAGTCCTGGGTCCTCCCCGCTGCTGCGGCCTCCTTGGCGGCGGGATCAGGAAGGGACTTGTCAAAGAGGTAGGCAAAGGGGTGGTCATGCACAGTCAACTTGACTTGAAGCTCTTGCACATGATCACATCCAAGATATCGACCAATGTCAGTGGGGACATCCATATCGATTCTGGATCCAACCAATTCCCAACCCTTTGACATTGACTCTTTGGGACCTGACATTTTGAAGTCATCTACATATACAACCAGGAGGAGCTTCAGTTCTGGATGAAAGAACACTGATGGCCACCCTTCCGGGTCAGGCATGATAAACCCCACAGCTACGAGCATCCTTTCGCAGTGAATTTCCCATAGCCCCCCCGAGTCGGGGTGACCATATAGGGCAATGCGAAGTAGCACAACTGGGCGTCTATACTTGCCTACCCAATGCTTGGCCCATCTATCAACTGGAAGTTCCACCCATGTCTCAATCCCTTGCATTAGTGCTTGAGTATATGCCTGCACACCATCATTCTGTTGTGTGATGTGCCCGGGCTGTGAACCATAAGCATCTACAGCTTTACCAGCCTCCATGGTGGCAGGAGAAGAACCTAGCTCGGAGAACAGGGCGACATCGGCATTCTCATCACGGACATTGTTTCCCTGGAATACCGTTCTCCCTTTAAATTTCCTGAGCTTATGTCCTACTGGAAGTTCACTCCCTTTTTCAACACAAATTTCAAACACTTTACCAACATGAACTTTCTTCCCTTTCTTTTTGGCACCATCGGAGACAACGCTCCACTCTTGGACGGTATCGTACAACCAGGCAGTTTTCTTGACAAGTTTGTTCCATTCAATGTCAAGTGACTCCTGAGCTTTGGGATTAGATCTTATTTCCTTCTTGTTGACTGGCCGGGCCACAAGAGTGTTTATGATCTTCTCCCCGCTCATTATACTTCCCCGGGCGCGCTTAACCCGATGCCTATCTTGGGAATACTTACAAGTCGGCATGGAGGGAATCTCATCGTCTGGGTGATAAGCATGATGGAGTTGATTGATGATACTTGCAACACCTTTCTTGGACTTCTCAAGTTTTGCAAGGTCTTGTTCGGCCCTAATGGCCTTCTTCTTCTTCTCAGCTCCATCTCTTGCTAACTTCATTTGTTCTACTCTGATCGCTTCCCTTCTGGCTTTAACAGACATGGATTGCCAAACAAATGATGGGATATCAACGGGTTTACTTGATCCCTTGTACCTTCTAGTTTTGAAACCGTCAGCACTGTAGTATTGCGGGTCATCCCTTCTGATTTTCTCAAATTCCCCATTGGCTGGGTTGATGACTTCTATCATATCTTTGTCAGATGGATCGTCCCCAGGTACAGCTTCATCTACATCTACCTGAACTTCAGTCCTCTCGCGAAGGTCGATAATCTCCTTGTGAAAAATATTGAGCATGACCTCGCATGGAGCGATCGTCTCATTCCAGGCCTCATATTTTGGCCAGAGGATGAAGTTTTGTTCAAGTATGAACCAGGCATCATCTTTGCGATGGCATGTTGTCCGATAAGGATATTCCTCAGCTGAAATCTTACTGTTAGGGGATATGTAGTGATCACAATCCCTCTTCACATTAACATGACTTCCAGCATATTTGTACCATCCTTCTCGGTCTTTGATATGCCTCATGAAAGGTAGCCATGTTTCATCATGAACGGCGTGGGCAGTAGATAATTGGAAGCTTTCCTCATGGGTATCTTGGTCATCAACCATCTCAGCATCTTGATCTTCCAAAGTCGGCTCTTGGTTCCCCAGAGCTTCAGAAAGTCCTGGGTCATCTTTTCCAAAAGTGGTCCTACCTTGGAGAGGGAATTGAGTCTCTTCTGGTTTGTGGATTTTGAGGACTCGCAAAACTGATGCTGTGCCGTTGGCTTCATTCTCAATGAGATCTTTCGTGGGTACGATCATGAATTCTTTTCTCCACATAAATTCAGGGTGAATGGCATAGCCTAAGAATAAACCGGGGCTTGACGTTGGGTCGAACCGGAGTCCCTCTTTGTTCTTCTTTCTCGGACCGTTCCAATAATCGACAAGACATCCAAAAGGAATGAGAGGACCATCAAACTTCGAACCAAAACGTAATTCCCACGGTGATTTGTTTCCCCCCGTTGCGATGACGTTCTGCATGAAGCACCAGTGACGGGCAGCATGTGGCCAGTGCCAATGGTTCAAACCTGCTTGGAGCAAATTGACACGGGTACCTTCCAGGACTGACCGGACTGCTCTCTCGGCTTGGGCATTGGACTTGGAAATGTAGTCTCTACTTAACACGTGACGGTACTGGAGGATCTTCATCGCTGATATCAACTCCGGTGCATTGTCACTATAGAAGACTCCGATTTCTTCATTATGTCCAACAAAATGCTTTATGGCCAAAATAGCAGCATTGGTGGTTCTTCTGGTATTGGGGTAGACATAAATAAAACCAGTGGCTATGTCCTTCACCACGAGTGCACTTTTCTCATCGTCGATTCCCAGTTCATCTTCATCTCTGGTAACAATGAAATCAGCAGTAACATGATCACCAAATTTCTCAGCTTTGACTTTAGTTGATCCGCCCACAGCTCTTGAGGGTGGCTTAAACATCTTGGCCCTAGTGCATATGTCACAGTACGGGTTCTTTGGTATGTGAGTCAGCATATATTGGATGGATTTTGCTTCTTCTCTCAATGCTTTCTCACCCAATGATCTCTTGAAACCGTCATCATCCTGAACACTGCTACTAGATCCCTTAGAGCGGTTATCCACAGGCGGCTCAACCTCCCGGTCGGCATCAGGTACTTCAACCTCCTCAACCTCCAAAGGCTGGGGCTCCGGGAGATCTACATTTATGCCCATGGGGTCATCACCGATGATCTCTATTTCCCCGTCGGGCTCCGGAGACTGTTGAGCTTCTTCTGATGCGGGGGTTGCTATACTTGGTCTAGGCTGAATAGACGGAGTGGAAATCGTGTTCGAATTGTTTGCAAAGTAGGGTACGTAATGTCTGACAACTAACTCAATGCGTTCCCCATTTGGTTTGACCATGTATGGAGGTTCACCTTTGGATCCTTTCCAAATGAAGTCGTACCCATCATCGATACATCTCATCCCAACTGAAATCACAGGAGGAGAGCTTCTCACAAGATATGGGTCAATGGTTTTGCCTAACTTTGGAACATATACTTTGCCCTGTTTCGATGATGAACTTTCACCATTGGCGGTGATCATACGAATGGGACTGTTGGAGTTGTATCCATAATCATCAGGCAGTTCACTATCATTGACCAGGTCTTGGGCACTCCCTGTATCTGCAATCCAATCGAGGTTGAGATTGATCGCCCCTTTCACGTCTTCTCTACATTCCGCCGGGGTGGCTTTGATTCCCTTAGGGATACATTCGTTGCAGCCAAAATCAGTGTCACATAAATAGGCACATTTGCATTCAACAGCCTGAAGACAGTTGGAAACAGATCCAGCTAGCATAGTACCGGTCAAAGCGGCATCACTAACAGCGAGCTGATCAACTTCAAATTGATGTCCCATGACCCCATGGAAAGGTTACCTTATCCTTGGTGACTGCGTTTCCAATTGGCCTCAAGTTCCCTCGGGCTTTAACAAGAGACACGTCCGGTGAATCATCAAAACGAATCGATGGACAAACGACTCTTGATTGAGGGATACAAAATGCCTGAGACACGGATGCAAGCATGGATGCAACTAGGCAAACGGCAGCAGGCGATGGCTTGGATGAGCTGTTCCCGGATCCTTTAGACTTTGGGGGTTTCGGGCTCTTAGAGCGGCTAGAGCTTCGGGATCCATTCCTTTTTGGGTTCTTGGTATGCTTCTTTTTATTTTTGTTTTCGCCACTAGCCGAACGGGCTGGTGTGGCTTGTCTCGGCTTACCAACAGATCCCTCATGAAGGAATTTACACTCAGCTCCCCTATCACATCGACCTTGCTTCCAAAACTTGCAAATTTTCTTGCCTTTCCCCTTTGGTTTGGGAGACCCTGAACGATCAGTGGAACGACCTCTGGTGTTACTGGGTTTTCGACTTCTGTCACGTGGCTTGCGGGTTTCATGCTTGTAAGTACAGTTGTCTTTGCTACAGCCCCCTTTGTTCCATGCCACACAATATCCCTTGGGGATGAATCCTGTCTTGCCCTCGACTGCTGGAGCGGAGGGACGACCGGAACCTGAAAGACCTTTGGCAACTCGATCACGATTTGCCTCCAACCTCTAAAGGTCAAGGTGGCGTCGCACGGCAGAAACAAGGAAACCATAGTTTCGTTTCTCGGTTCCTTCATCAGCTCTGTGATACTCATTCATATCATGTTGGATAGCCTTGCAATTCTTCACTTGTTTGTAGAAGAGCGTTTCCAACACACTTTCATCCGGAGTTTGAACAATACCAGCCAACACTTGATCCCAATTCGAAATGAATGACTTCAAGTTCTCCCCTCGCAACTGGACACTGAACAAATCTTGAAGGGCATAGGTTGCTCCGTGCTTGATGTTGGTACTGAAATGATCGTGCAACATGAACAACATTTGTCTTCCCCGTACAATTCGTCCAGCAGTGGCTTCGGTTTCTTTGAAGGTATCTACCTTACGGGCGAAGTCACCAGAAATGATGTTCGTGAGTGCAGAAAGTAGCTTTGCATCAAGTGTCGCAAACGGCGCAACCTTCCGGAGCGCTTCAAGAGTCTGGTCTTCTTTCCAAGAATCACTGACCCATTTGAAGGCACTGTCGGAATCTGTGGATGCTGCTACAACTGCTTCTCTAGTCTTGATTCTCCAATTACGATAGGTTTCCGCCAATGGGAATGCTGGGATCTTAATATAGTGTCAGCCTCCTTGACTTTGGGTTTGTCGTCATGCCTTTGATCAACATAACCACCAAGAAACTTGATCATTCTGCGCCTAAATTTCTCATCATCATCATCGTCTTCAGGGCTGTCACCGTCGTCATCACCGCCATCAGGAGGGTTAGGATCACCCTTATTCTTTCGGGGTACCTTACGGTTCTTATCCCCATCAGGCTTGTCATTGGGATCAGGTGGTGACGGAGGTCCACCTCCCCCGTTCCCTCCGTTGTCATCTCCTCCGTCCCCAGGATCGTCTCCGTCAGGCTCATCTTCATCTCCCGGTTCGAAGTAGTCCATGTCATCAGGACCTAGTTCGGTAGGGGAGTGCCGAATGGTCGGAGCAGGTGAGTTGATCTTACCCTTAGAAGGATCATCACGGCGACGAGTTGTGGCCTCCCCTCCCGAAGGGCGTTCATCCATGGACGATCTTGCAATGTCCGATTCTTTCTTCACTTGAATTGGGATTCGATATGATGGATCATGATAAACAATCTCAATGCCATCCTTTTCAAACGTCTCTCCATCAGGTGAAGTAAAAGTCATCGGTGTTCTTGGGTTCGGTGGTCTGGCAACATTCGGTGGAGGAGCTGCGGGCGCAGCTTTGCGGGTCGGTGCAACATATTCAAAATTCGGAAGATTAGATGACGTGAGAGTATCGGCTGTGACTGTCATGGCGGCACTTTCAACAATTGGGCTCGGACGAACTTGGGCAAACTGGGAATCAAGCATACTTCGCAGTTTCAGATTATGTTGCATCTGGGTTTGCACCATTTGTTCAAGTTGGGTGATGCGTTCGTTCTGAATCCTTCTTTCTTCCTCAGCTTGCTTTCTCAACTCAAGGATTTCTTGTTCTTTGCTGGAAAGTGATTGTCGATGATTGGCATCAATGACACGTTGGTAGGCTTGAATTTTCTCATTCATTTGAGCCTTTCGGAACCTTACATGTTCGTGCGCCTCATGCTGTAAATTCTCCCTATACTGTGCTCCCATTCTCAACACTTCTTGTTCTTTGGACATCATTGCATCTAGGGCCCTCTGACTTTCAATGCCCTCACGGACTCGCAATGCTTCCACCAATTCCTCAGTCTTTGCCGTGTGGATGGCCTCAGCATGGGCCTCGGCCTGGGCCAAAACTTCGCGGTGACGGAGTTCGGCCGTTGTTTCCACAAGGCTTGTCATGGCAGGCTCGTGGGAATGAAGATGAACACTCTGCTCGACAAAGTTTACTTGAGGATTATCAACATGCACATTGTGTTGGTAAGTATTGTGAACATTCATTTGGTTCAACTGGCGAGTCGGTGGCCCACCCTCCCGAGCGGCTTGGGGGACAAAACCACGGTGATTGAAACCCACATGAGAAGGCACAACTGCGTTACTCAACTGTGGTAAGTGGCGTCTCTCCCTCAAGCTTCGTGACTTATCGGATCCAGGTGGGGTGCTGATATCTACTGAGAAAGGTGAGTTGCTGATAGGTAATGTCCCCGGATTCGCCATGGCTGCGTCAGAGGCTGAGCGGTGACCGGTGCCCTCGGTGGAAGAACCCGGGGAGGCAGACATTCCTACAAAGGAAGAAGTTAGGCTTACGGCTGATAACCTGTTTGACAGGTTAACTAGCCACAAACTACCAGCTAGCACACACTGTTTTCTTGAGCCATAAGCAACCGATAGGAAGGGTGAAAAGTTATGTATATACAGTAAGACCTATTAAAAATAGTTTCTATCTGAACCATTGCCGACTCTTTCGCCATCAAAGCCCTCTGCTTCCAACATCATCAAATAGAAATCAATGCACTTTGGAGTTTTCAAGGCATTTGCCATGACTTGCTTTGGAAGCCA
>Ga0126342_10012395_pt1 | contig 15207 bp, 9 predicted proteins | sample Cyp1metagenome_FD_92528 | JGI IMG/M metagenome (GOLD analysis project Ga0126342, IMG submission 92528) | Coral microbial communities from Lord Howe Island, Old Settlement Bay, Australia - Cyphastrea 1 metagenome | ecosystem: Host-associated > Invertebrates > Cnidaria > Coral ...
GTCCCAGAAACATCCTTTCCCCATTTTTTTTTGGGGGGGGGTGCAGGCCTGTACCATATATACGTTCTGACGGCTTGCCAATTCTTCCGGGGTCGGCGGCAGGGGCGGCAGCCCTTAAATAATGTGATGTCATATCATATCATATCATATAATACAACGTAATATAGTGTAATACAATGTAACATACAATGTAATACAATGTAATAAATATATAATGTAATATAATGTAATAAAATGTACTATAATGTAATATATAATGTACTATAATGTACTATATAATGGACTATATAATGCAATATATAATGTAATATAATGTAATTTGATGTAATACAATGTAAATATTATGTAATGTGATGTAAGATAAGACACCGAAAGATATAATGTGTTTTAATAAAATATAATGCAGTAGGATACTATACGATACGATGTGATATGATATTATATTATTTGTATATACTGTATAATATTGTATGTGCCTTTGTGTCCGTCTGTGCGAGTACGTCCGTATGTTCGTATGGACTTAGAACTACACGTGATGGCTTGGCAGCGACAAAAGCAGAAGCTAGAAAATGGCACAGAAAGTAGCTGACTAAGTGGCACATTCACCAGCTCTACATCTGGTCATGGACGTTCAGCTTTGCTCAACGTGCAACCAAGAATCAGAAACTCGATGGCACCGCAGGCATGGGACCACATCCCAAAGGCAGACGAAGCCACCTCAGTTGGTTTTGCACTCGTATACTGGCACAATTTGCACAATTGTTTGCTGAGAAGTGCGAACACACTTTTAAAGACTTTCATGTTCTTTCATTCATTTCTGCTGTTGATCTGGCCTGCAGTGAAATACAGGCCCCTCTTTTGCCCAGCATGTCTTAAAAGACACGACATGGCCTGACTCAAAGGTTCATATCCACATTCAAAACTCTTAACACCCACACTTTGCTTCTAACTCAGTACCAAAACAGTTAGATACAGGTTGCCTGAGCAAGTGAAATGAGGCATTGCCACCAAGCCTTTGAAAGCTCATTGTAGGACCCTCTGTACCGACCACCGGCCATTTTTGGCACAGGTTGCAATGTGATTGAATACAAGTCGACTCAATCCAGGCAGACGTTCCTTGTTTTCCATTTGGTTCACTCTGAGTCTAGTTATCTGTAGAGCTGAGTGGGAACTAAAGCTGCTGAAGCTACTGGACTTGCTCTTAGATAGAACAAGTTTAAATGTTGATGTGTTCTCATCTTTGACCTCAAATGGCTGTTGTACTTCTGGTGTCCACGGTCCACAATGCTTCACTCGCACCATGGACATTGCAACACACTTCTCAGACTTCTCCTGCAAACCCAAGGCTACTCGTCCGGAGCGACCTCCACCGGGCTTTGCCACAGATCCGGCCTTAGTGTAACACGATGTGACTCTGAAACGCCACTGTGCTACTTCTGCACCAGTTCTGTGAAGTTACCATCGCAAGAACAACCATCTAGATACGTGCACAATGGTGGTTGCAGAAAATGACATAAAGTAGCTGAGAGACTGCCCGACTTGCGAAAGAATGGAAGAGCTGTTTCATGGCCTGACGCGCTCATGTCTCCAAGCAATCTGGGCTCCAACATTGCATTCTCAAAGACACAAGCAAACAAATAGCAAACAAACGTTATTCTGAATTCTTCATATAATTAATTCAAACGCTCCACGAGAGCAGGGATAGCCCATCGTGCACAAAACTGGGAAGATGTTTAACAATCTTAACATATCTTAAGAATCCTCGCAATGTTTGCCGCAAAACCTATCAGGTGGAGGTGAGCCTGTCCCAGCTCTTCTGGCGAGGCCATCCCAGACGAACCAACCTAACTTGGACGCGTTGACGGTGCAGGAAACTCAAAGGACTTGATCTGATACAATACGAGACTCTTTGAACCCGAATGCCATTCTACTTACAACGAAAATATGTTTTCCAAGAAAGCGCAGAGACTTGCACGTAAGTTGAGTTGTTGGGTGCTCTTGTCTCGCCACCTGATCGCAAGAAAAGTGTCCCTGGCATGAATTACTCTAGGCGGTGATGCGAATTCCGCACCATCGAAAACAGGATACATGACATTTTAGGTGACCTTCTCCAGCACCTTTGGCAGAAGAGATGCCACCTTCGAGTGAAAAGACGGATTGTATTATAAGGCGGCCCAAGCTGGCATGATGTGGTTCAACTGATTTGCTGAGAAGATCTGACCGATGAATAGTTGACAAATTAGCAACACATCTCAGCTGAAGTCAGCTGAAGTTTCGCATTTGATTTGCATGTTTGACATGTTTGACATGTTTGACATGCACATCAAGGAATCCCAAGAAGTACCTGCAGCAATGCTCGGAGGCGGTGCTGGCGGGGGCGGCGGCCTTGGGTGACTGCACACTTTGCACTGGAAATCCCTGCTTTGGATCAAAAACACGAAGGATTGTTCCAAAGCTTCGTGCGCACGGAGAAGGCCACCACGAGGGTTTCGACCCACCTGGACCACATCACAGACGACTTCAACATGTTCAAACCAGCTGGCCAGGAGGGCCTCCAACAGTGAACCGGGTAACCGAATTCGAATTTTCAAGGGAAGATGGGAGAAGTGCAATCCCACAGCAGCATAGCGAGGCACCGAAAGCTCCTCAGGCGCTTCTGAAAGCCCAAAAGTGGCCTTCGCGATACAGTAGACAAGTGCAGGAAGGAATTAGCTTGTGACACAATGTTACACATCTGAATCTGAACGAAATGAATTGCCTTGCATGGACACGAAATCATCAGCTGATGCCTCTGCAGGCTTTGAGGTGTCTGCAAATGACCTGTTCACGCAAAGCAGAAGGAAACTTGGTCCGAGTTCTGAACTGGTGCCGTCAGGCACAGTCCAGCGTGTCCAGATCCAAATAGGATTTATCCTTGCAGAGAATCTCTTCCAATCCTCCCATCAAATGCCATTTGATGTTTACACCATTGCACCTCGGACTACGTCCTCGTGGCCGTCCGTCCCCAAAGTCCGGGGGCGGTGCCTGCACGGCAACCAAACGCTGATGACGTGCTCTTCCAACAGAGAAAAGGTGATCAAAGTATTGTCAAAGTATCGTCAAAGCATCAATGAGTATTGTGACTAAGATCATCCAAGGCTCAAGCTGCATCTAGTGGGGGTGGCACAGGTGGTGGAGCCATTTCTGAAAGCAAGCGTCCCTGCATTGGCTGCGTGTAGAGAGGAGCCACTACATGAGAACATACATCAAAGATGGCAAGGCGGTCATAGTTTGGAAACATCCAAAGTTGTGATAACTTGCCCCGACACCACTGGCATATTGGGAACCTCACAAACAAGACATCAACCCAGAAGCGAGAGGCCTCCAACATAGGGTGCAGTGGCTTTTCTCTTGGAGAATTGCCTTTCAATATACCTTGCAAGCCATTGCCTGAGGCCTCAGAGCAAAAGGTGTTCGAATGCTTAGGGTGCTGTTGCTGGTTCTCATCTTATACTAAGGTGCAAACAAATAGAGGTCTTGCAGTATTTCCAGCTTCCTCCAAATGGCTTGCATCCATGAGTGACTGGAATCTCTGCCCTTTTAAAATAGCTAGTACAGCCCTTGAAAATCAATCCATCCCCACTCCCTGCCTCTTCCAAAACTCGAAGCTGGCGCCTCGAACACTACCATACGCAGTTTGGACCAGAAAAAATGATAGAATTCTTAGCAACACCAGAAGACAAGCCCCAAAGTGTCGGGCTTCTTCTGCTCAATGCCCCGTTGCAGGGCAATTAGCTCTTCTTCTGCACTGACCTCCGATCAAGATGCAGAATTGATCATGGGCATCAGAACCATTCAGAACCTCTGACGCCAGAAACCCGGCGCTAACATGCCTGAAAGTGCAAGCATGCAAGCTAGGCCGCTAGGCAGCTAAGCATTCATGTCAAATGGACACAGTTGGACGCTGAACAATGTTGCACACAAGCCTCAGAATCAAGTGTCCAGATCTTGCTATTGTGCAACTGAGATACATGTGCATGTATATGGTGTATATATATATATACATGCTACACTGTTTCTGCTCGAAAAGCGTTGTGAATGCATGCGGACTGTGCACAGAAGATAAAGATGGAACCGAGTCACTTCGATTCAACAAAGCCTGAGACCAAGATTGAACGATGCAAGCGTGATGCAAGTACATAACGGTAGCACGTATGTGAATATGTCCGTTTCTAATTAAGTGTATCACCTATACATACATACATACCATACATTACATTACATTACATTACATTACATTACATTACATTAGATTACATACATACATACATTTCATGTTGTATGATATGTATATATAAATAGGTATTAATAGTGTATGCAATTTATATATATAGTGTATAAATATATATATATATATGTGTGTGTACAATGTACATGATGATGTGTATTTTGTGTATGTGTGTATGTATGTATGTATGTATGTATGTATGTATGAATGTATGTATGTATGAATGTATGTATGCATGCATGCATGCATGCATGTATGCATGCATGCATGCATGGATGTATGTACAGTATGACAGTATGACAGTATGACAGTATGCATGTATATATATATATGTATGTATCACCTTATTTATCATTTGTGTACATATAATATATACTAGTACTGTCGTATATCAACCTCCAAGTGGTCCAAGCTGCCCCGACCTGACCTGTGTGCCCGGTGCAAGGGCTGTGCCTTTGGCAGAACTCCTTGCCTCCAGAACGCGACGAACCAGTGGTTTCTGAGTCAGTCATAGGTATCTATCAGATTTCCATCAGATTTCCATCAGAAATTTCGTTCTGCACCCCTCTTGATCTTGTTCTTGAGCAAATCCAACAAACATAATTACATCGATTCTATCATGATTCTGTCCTCTCTGTCAGGCCAAGCCGAAGATATGGATGATTGACCACCTGCAAACAACACGTCTTTGCCATCCGGATCTAAATGGCTTGCATCGAAGAGGATGCATGAGCCTTGGTCGGCTATGCCTGTCTCCCCAGCCTGCAGAAGCATGTGGAAGTTTGCAATGAATTCTCAGTCGTTTGATTATGTTGGAATTGCCATGTTGCATTGCCAATTATTGCCGTTTCAAACGAAGTGCACTTTGTGCCATAGCCTTGCTTGCACTTGATGCAGCAGGACCTCACAGATCAAAATCCGAAACAAAACTTGCTGGCGACTCACTGGTCGAAACGTGTCTAAACGGTCTAGAAGTTGTATGTTCATGTCTGTTCAAAATCTCTGCTGAGATCAACACGGGCTCCTTTTAGCCTTGTCAGGGAGAATCTGCAACCCACTTGATAGACTGATAAACTATGATCAGCTGCTGAAACCAAAGCAGAACACGCAACCTCTGATGCCCAATGCTGGCCCTCAGCGGATTGTGACTCTGACGGAAACCAAGGCTTCGGCGTTCCGGCTGCCGGTTGGACTGAAGCTCTGCCACCTTCATCCTTCGGAAAAGCTGGTGGATAAGTGGATAAGCACGGTGTACCCCAACCTTCCTTACATCCTCATCGTATGTTCAACATTGTTCAGCCATCATTTGTATGGCTCCTACTGTTGTTAAATCTTATTTTTGACACTCTTATGAGGTCACGAGCCAAAGATTGTCAATGTCCTTGCTCGCCATGGTTTCAAGCAATCGCTTTTGCCTGTCATCGGGACTGTCCACACTGCGCAAGAAAAGGCTCAGCTCAGCATCTTAGCATCTTCAAGGCATGCTGCGGCATGCTGCTTGAAGGCTACAAAGCCAAGCTTGGTGGGTCTCAAACATGACAGCTTCGCGTGAGATATTGCTTCTGAATCTCTGCCCTCATTCCTAGGACTAGAAGAGCGACAGCAGAGCTGGTTTTCGGCTTAGAGCTCCAGAAGCACAAGTAGCATGGTCTTGTCAAGCGGAACTCCCACCGAGTCTACTGTAACATATTGGAACAGCCCCAAACCGACTTCCAGCAGCATCGGGCCTTCCAGTTGTTTTTCAACCTCACCTGAAAACATGTCCAGTCTCTATGCACATCCGATTGCAGAGAAAAATGCAGGAAAAAAGTTGTGGGTGGATGAAACATGACATGAAAAGGATGAACAGAGAGGCTAATCACTGCGGGTGTTCATCTGTCCAAGTGGCCTAGCTCATCTTCCCGCAAGCGCACATTCCTCTCCCACTCCTGGTCCAGTGTAGAAACCCAACACTTCAATGTTTTGGCATCTCAACATGTCAATGTGGAGAATTAACAACAACTGACCGACCAAAGGTATGTTCTTGGTCGCGCCAGCACAGCAATCGTTCCGCAGATCTGTTGGGCAGTGAAACAAGCATGGAAACAAATTTCCTTATGTTCAACCGAAAAGCAGCTTGCTTCGCAGGGGCATTCCAGGGTCATGATCCACTTGCTTGGTTGCTTCAGGTAAGGTAGATGCTAGAGAAGGTTTAGCTCCTGAAGCCGATCAACCTCAGAGTGAATCGCATCACCCACGTGCAAAAGGACTGCCTTCGCCGCAGCATGTGCCATCTGTTGTCAGTTGTGCCAGGCTTGATGGATCATCGCTGGGAAATTGAACAAAGAATGAAGGCAGCAAGATAGTGGGAAACTATGGGAAACTCCTGCACCAACGATCAAGAAAAAAGCTTATTACATCTTCTTATAGTATATAAATCACAAGACCACATTGCCTGGTGCTCGACAAGCTGATCACGGCACCTTCACATTCAACAAAAAAAAAGTACAACAAACAGAAACGTTCTGTGTCCGGCTGCTCCGACAGTACAAACAGCAAGCTTCTAAATGTTCAAAACATGCTTAGAGAATCTTAGAGATTGGATTGGATCTGTGCATAGGTGTGCAGTTTTGGAAGTTGTTGGGATCCAGCCTTTCCATCTCACTACGGACTTCCGCAAGTCGCCGCCACTCGTCGGCAGCAGACCAAGCGAGCCGCGAAGAGGCCTGGCGAAGCAAACAAGTCAAACAAGCTAAAAGCTACCGAAGCTGGAGAGCTACGGAAGCTGACAGATATTGACAGCTTGGAAACTCGCCGTGCCTCTGAAGGATCGGCTCGATCTCCTTTCACACCTGGCCACTGGGCAACTTTTCTCGGAGCTGCATGCCATTTGAGTTCAGTTCCTAGCTCTACAAGCGCCTCCGGTCAATGCCACTGTTGTGACATCAGGAGGTGGAATGTCCTTGAGGACACATGTAGCAGAGTCATCGCATCCGCGCAGTGGAACTCATCGTGACTCAGGCCACAGCTGGCACTGGCAGAGGTGGATTTTCTCGCAGCCATCGCAAAGACCTCAGCTATGCAAAAAGTCATGGGCGCATGGGTCTACAACTGCAGTATAAACTGTATATAAGTATATACTATTTACGTCTATATATACATATAATTATATATATACTTTATATATATACACACACATTATATATATATATATACACTCCTTTGCGCTGTGAAGACATTCAGCCTCAACAAGATCTATAGATGCCTTTTACCATAGAGAGATCCTTGGAGCTTGGTTCACAATGGTTCGCACCCATAGAGTAAGAAATGCCAGAAATTAGCTGAGTGCCCTACGGTAGCTGGTCAGTGAAAGTGCCTCCCGCTCCCTTCAGGATGCGACCATTGCCTTTGCCCTTGGCCTTCCCAAACGCATTCAGAGGATAGAGTTAGGCAGGCAGACGGTGCAAACTATGCCAAAGTATCGACGCGTCAAACCCTTGTTGCGCTTCAGACATCTTTGTTCCGAAGCCTAATCTTGGCAGAACGAGACCTTATCCTGAAGCTGGTTCACTGATGGCATCGGCACCTTGGCCTCTGCATTGATCTTTTCAGGGATCAAACCTTGGAGGGACTGGACCAGGGAGATGACTCAAAACAGTCAGAGTCAGAAAAAGATCTTGGCCCATTGGCCAAGCGTAAACTACCAGCCACCAGCTGCCACCAACTGCCACCAACTGCCACCAGCTGCCATCAGTTCAGATGAGCTGCCGATGATTCTGGGCATCAGAGGCGACCCTCGAATGGGATGCCCGTCCAGGAGGACCTGTGTAGCTGGGCAAGAGCACAAACATTGCCAGCATATGGAGAGCAAACCAGAAATCCGACTCGGTCAGATCCATGGGCTCAAGTGGCAAGTAGGCTGCAGCAACATGCTGACTATTCATTTGCACAGTTTCTTCGCATCAGCTTGCCTCCAATTTCAAGGGGCCTTGTGCCCAGTCAGGCACAGAGTATGTGACTGTATACGTACCATCCTGTCATCCAGGACAAGTGCAGGTACATATGCATGCATAAGCAAGCATTTCTGCATTTCCAACCATACTTGGGCATGTGAATTCCACCCACAATACTGAATCTAACATAGCCTCGTTGTCACTGACCTCATGCAGCCGCACATGGGCACTGGCACGAACGCCGAAACCTGAGTCTCAAGGCCCTGGCAGAAACCTGATTCTCCACTGCACTTGAAAAACTCCAAACAAAAAATACTGGGGGTGCGTCGTGCTCCTCCCTCTCCGCACAGATTGCCAAATTCGTCCATCGCCTTGGCTCATCATCGACGAAAAAAAAAACATTGCATTTTGACACGCCTCTCGCTGATCTCCGCTGAGTGCCATGCTTGGATGGTAAACTCTGCCGAACCACCCAAAGTGCAGCGCTGCACGCCTTCTCCACGCACCTGCCAAACCAAGATTGTTTCTCCCAAACTAAGACAACTGCGAAGCGAAGCACTTGGATGTGAACAGGTGACATCTGCGCAAAACTTTGATTCTGCCTGAGTTGTGGTCGCGCTTGGAGATCCCGGCCTGAATCACTCAGGCGATTTCCAGCCAGCTTGCCAGTTTCAAATAGTTTCAAGCTAGAACGTATTTCACCTTAGCGCCAGACGCAATGTGAATGACTACCGGACCTGAGTGCCAGGTGAGCGAAATAATTGGGCTCGCAGTTGGAGGAGCTTCAAATGCTGCAGACCTTACTAAGCCTTACAATCTCCGGGGCCCCGACACATGGGCAGTTTGTTACCATCCACAAAGGCACTGATCTCATAGCTGCCCGGTGTAGCGCAGACAAACTGAACATGGTAGGTGCCATCCTCCATTCGGTCAATGATTCCCCTCTTCCCAAAACTCATCAAATAAGCCGAAATAGCGACTGTAGCCCAGCCTGTAAATCTTCCACGAACGGTCGTGGCTCTGGTTGAGTTTTGGACATTAGATTGGTGCCAGTCCTGGCAGCAGATCTATTCGATCATTTTAAGAAAAGTTGCTGTTGTTGTTGGTTTTCCGGTTTTCAGTTTCAAGCTGAGGAGAGTACACAATGCAAGTGACTGATGAACCGCCCTCTTTCATGACCTGGGCAAAGTCTCACGCAAGTGTCTCACAATGTCTCACATGTCTTCTTCCATTGCGCGTCACGTTTGTTGTGAATTGGTATTGTCATTCGCTATGAGGTTCTCACATCGCCATCCTCAGAGATCGCGGTAACCTGCTTCATACAACTGTTGCAGCGATTGCAATCGAAAATTGTAAGACGTCACTCGCTATGCGCCCACTGGTGACATCTGGTGACCCTCATTGAAATGTTGCTTTAAGTTTGCCAAGTTTGCCAAGTTTGCCGTACCCTGAGCATTCCTGGGCCCTTGGCAGTGAACTGGAGGCGGTCACCACATTTGCCACCAACCAACGCAGGCCCATGAGCTAGGCAATTGGCAGCCTGGGAATAGGAGTCGCGAAATTCATAAGTTGTTCATGAAAGGCACTTTTGTGATCTTCTCTGTCCTTCAGTATTGTGATCCTGGGATCCTCAGCACCCCCCCGTCATGCTTTTTCCACCCTGCCTTGGCCTTTATCGCACGAGGCAAGGCAGGCCTGGGCTTGGACGTGAGGCATCCCTGCCATCATCAAGGTTGCTGGATCCAAACATTCCAGGCAATTCTAGGATTCAAGCTGTTCTAAGGCCTTTTTCTGCGCTGAGATAACTTCATCAGCCCTGAGACCAATCGGCAAAAAGTAACTGCATGCGGCATGGCATACAGGGTCATCAAGGCACAAATCCGTTGCTTTCGCCAAGACTTGCAGCTTGGGACCGTCCTTGTTCCTTCGACTCCCACCCGTGGAGGTCTTTGCCTCACAAGCAACACACTTGCGGCCAACTCGGAGTAAAAGACATTGGCAAACTGATGTGCCAGGGTTATATATATCCATGAACCAATGACACCAGCATAAGTGTTCCTGGTTTAAATCTGCTTTCAGCCTTGTATCTATTTGTTTCTTGCAGCCCAGTGACCGGAAGCCCAGGCCAGCTTTGGAACCCCTGCCCGGTGTGGCAAAATGATGCAGGGATATCCAGGGTACTTCCGGTCCCACGTGCCATGCTTGAAGGCACAAAGATTTATCTTCGAAGTGCTACAGTATAAAACAGCGTCTCATATGCCTTGTGATGCCTTGTGATGCCTTGTGATGCCTTGTGATGCCTTGTGATGGCTTGTGCATCTTTGCAAACAATCTGCTTTAAAATGTTCCTTCTTCGTCTTCCTATCTTTCCCTCGCTCCTTGCTAGCGGCCCAAGGAGAGAGTCTACGTCCAATGAATTCAGATCGATTCCAAGCAGCAGGGAACCTGCAGGCAGCAGGTCATTGAGCCAACTGAGGAAGTCAAACGAAGTCAAACAAACTGGTCGAGAACACTCCAAGTTTCAGAACTGTTCAGAACATTCATTTCATCGCACTCCTTTTGAACTGGTTTTAAAGCAAGCATTGCATCACCATCTCTTCGTCACGTCTCCATGGTCAGAATCCCAACAACTTCCCATGCATCCTTCGTCATCCGCCATGACAGTGAAGAGCTCAAGCCATTGGGAGCTGGGCCAGTGGCCCTCAAAGCTCGTGGCACAAATCTGGGGAGAATCACCATATGATACGATATGTATGGTCCATATGGTCATCACTTTCTCATCCGAGTCATCGGTATCTTCGTCCTTGCTTGACAACGCTTGCTCCTATGCTCAAACATGTTTGACAAACAAGACTTTGCCAACAGATCGGGTAAGCAGAAACAGTGTAGTGGTTGCATCAATCTATGTACTGTATGAGACCTTTTTGATTGGCTGCTTCCAAAAGATTTCAAGTAGTGTTCCATCTCATGCCTTCTGTCCGTTTCAAAAAGTTGCTGCTCTAAGGCTCTTTGCAACCCAAAGGGCTTCCGTGATCACTGGATGGGCGAATGGGAATGGGGATGCACATTGCATACAAATTGGGCATGCTCTGAGCAGTATTTCACTCTGCACAGCCCATATCAACAAAGAGGAAAATAAAATGCAATGAAATGCAAGCATGCCCTGACTCTTCCCAATAGAAAGAGCTTTCCCCTTCCTCTCCCTGTCGAACAAAATGGGTCAACATCTCAGCTTTAAGCAAATCACAACTTGGCAAAGTGAATGCATCTGCTCCCCAACAAGTGTGCATGCAACCACTATTGAGCACATTAAATATGACGAGGCATATGAGTCAATGACCTATTCTGAATACTTTGCCCCTCCAATCTCTGAACTCTCTTGAAATGATTGCTAGTTCCCACTACCATGTTCAGGTGGCAAACTTGAAAGGCAATCTACAGCACCACTTCGCACCAAAATGCTCAACACCCCCCCCGGGCGAGAAGAACGAAGAAGAACTGCTCATCGCAAACAAACCAACTTTCAAGATCTTTCAAAAGCATTTGCTGTATTCCCTTTCCGATGCAATTAAAAGCCTACAACCGTCAGACTTACCAGAACATATGACCAAAAAGGATGAAGTTCTCGTGGTTTGAGCAAGGGTGCAGTTTCAAATTCTCGCGCTCCAAATACCAGCTGTTGGGTGAACCAAGATTCATGTTAGGTGCAGAAACAGGACAATTAGCACCCAAACTTTTAAACCAAGGAAAGCCGTCTCCGCAAACCGAAGCCTTCTTTGCATGACTCGCAAAGATTTCTCTCACAAAGGCTGGCGGCCAATGTGCACACATACTCCTACAGTTTCGCAGGATCCAACTATTCCAAGTGGACACTTGTCCCCGCCATCAGGCAATCAGGCTCCGTGACGACGTACGCGTTGTCGCATTGCGGTCAGTTGTTCTCAAGGAATCAATTTTTCACGCCTCAGATTTTTACACATCAAATCACTACGGAAAACAAATGCTACCTGCCAAAAGTGGAGACATCAACTTGGCACGCGACCTGAAGAACTCTTTCATGTGGCTTACTTGCCAAAGGACAAGTCCACCTTCCATTGCCTGCACATGACAAGAAGAGAAAAAAAGTGAAAAGCCATGCCGCACAAATGTCATCCACGTTTTCCACAGGGCGCACCATGATAAACAAGGCCACCCAGACCTGAGAAATGACATTGATGGCATAAACAAGGCACCTCTGCCACCTTAAAGCCTCACCTCAAAGCCTCACCTTGGAGCCTTTGAAAGATTATGAACGAGTTCAGGCTCAATGGCAAGCCATTTCTCAGCTATTTGTGAAGAGGTGTTGAAGTATCTGCAGACAAGCTTCCACGTGCCGATTCACAAGTTCTGAAGCGTCTCGGAACTCCATCTCGGTGGTCCTTTCGTACCTTCCCACAACTTCACAACATTTCACAACATTTCACAACAATACATACCACATCAAATCACCATCGTTGACGGATGACCGTCCAAAGGCTGCACAGCTGCATCCACAGCTCCTTTTTCCGAGGCAATGAGTGCAACGGGTTTCTCAGGTTGTGCCTCGGATGCGTCTGAATTTACGAAGAGACAACCATTACACATGAAGAAAATTGAAGAAAAGTGAACCTGATTAAACCCTTATAACAACTTCATTATCTATACATGTCCCTCTAGTACCTGACCAAGCAGTTAATTTCATGCCAAGCTGCAAAGCTTGCAGGAAACTCGTGACACTCTCCTAGCTGTCGATGAAGTGTTGCCTTTTTCGAAGGAGCTTCACCGTAAGGCATGCACATGTTACCTATAGGGACCCTGCCATCAAGCTTTAAACCGTTTTCAAGCTGAGATCCAAACAGAAGTGACAGAAGGAGTCTTCAGCTTTCAGTGAGGGTTTGATAGATGGCAGATCGTCTGTGCATGGGCCTTCCTTGACACAGCATAGTTTGGCCCTGCTATTGTGTGGTACAGGCAATGCACAGTGTGTACAAGCCTGGCAAAAACGTGCACGTCTGTCTGGCGTCAGCCCAGAAGAAAGAAAACACATCAAAAATTGCTAAATTGAATTACTGTAGTTTAAATACAGGGTTGTATCATATTCGTTCATAGTGGTTGAGGTTTTCACAGACTGCGAGGTGACACATGCATAGCCACTTCCATTCCAAAAATTTCGGCTGCGATGTGTTGTGCATTCCAGAAATCCAGTCATCTATCTATTCGGGTCGAATGGGATATCAACAACAGTTCCAACACATCGCTATCATTCGTGGCTCTTAAATTCTTAGTACATCCGAAGGCCGAATTGGCCAAAGCTGCGAGCTGATCGAATGATATGAAGTCCCGCAATGACTCCACAAATGCAAAGTGTTTGTTGGCACTCGCAGCTTGTTCTCTGCGAAGTCAGCACACGTTTCTGCCACTTCACTTGATTTCAGTCGCTTGAATTTATGGTTTCAACCAGGTTGCGGGAAAAGGCAAAAACGCATGAACGGAGCACTAATTGCAGCACCTGTCTGTCAGTCCTGCTTGTTCTGAACGAGCTTGTGAACATGACAAAGAAAGTCGACCTGCAATTTGAATGGCACAGCTGCACTCAAGTTTAGATCTCTCAAAGCACACTTCAAAAGATCTCTCAAAGCACACTTCAAAAGTTATACTTCATATTCAGCTGCATTCTGGAAAAATGCCAAAAGCGCAAATACTAGGACCGCACTACAAGCACAAAATGAATCCTGCAGCTTTCACGCTATGAATCATGTCCCTACATGAATAAGCCCTTGGCATAAGCGGACTCTGCTCCAGCTCGATCTTCTGCTAGTGATGCTAGAACGCGTGACCTCGAGCACTGTCAAAAACAGTGATGCAAAAATTCCTTTGAAAAATCAATGCTAATATCACTAATAGCACAAACACAAATGCAGCTATGGCGGCTATAAGGTTCAGACTCCTCTGGAGTACCCGGAAGCACCACGCAAAATGATTGCCAAGGAAGCCTGGAAGCTCTGCGCTGTTGGTTTCATCGCCATCCTTTTCAATGATAGAGATTTCACAAAATAACATGGTGCTACACTTCCTCTCCCGTTTTGACCACCAGTAAACCAAAAGATGAACAACACCAACAACACCACCAACAACAACAACAGCAACATCAACAACAACACCACCAACAACAACAACAACAACATCAACCAACAACAACACCAACAACACCAACAACACCAACAACACCCACAACAACATCAACACCAACACCAACACCAACACCAACACCAACAACAACAACAACAACAACAACACCAACACCAACACCAACACCAACAAAAACAACAACAACAACAACAACAACAACAACATTCCAACAACAACAACAACAACACCAACAACACCATTAACACCACCACCACCACCACCACCACCAACAACAACAACAACAAAAACAACAACAAAAACAACATTAACAACAACAACAACAACAACACCAACAACACCAACAACACCACCACCACCACCACCACCTACAACAACAACAACAAAAACAACAACAACAACAACAAAAACAACAACAACAACAACAACAACCAACAACAACAACAACAACAACGACAACACCAACACCAACACCAACGCCACCACCACCACCAACAACAACAACAACACCAACGACAACAACAACAACACCAACAGCACCCACAACACCAAAAACACCAACAGCAACAACAACAACAACAACACCAACAACAACAACAACAACAACACCAACAACACCCACAACACCAAAAACACCAACAACAACACCACCACCAACAACAACACCAACAGCACCCACAACACCAAATTACCAACAGCAACAACAACAACATCATCAACAACAACAACAGCAACAACAGCAACAACAACGACACCAACGACACCAACGACACCAACGACACCAACGACACCAACGACACCAACGACACCAACGACACCAACGACACCAACGACACCAACGAC
>Ga0126342_10012396_pt1 | contig 15207 bp, 12 predicted proteins | sample Cyp1metagenome_FD_92528 | JGI IMG/M metagenome (GOLD analysis project Ga0126342, IMG submission 92528) | Coral microbial communities from Lord Howe Island, Old Settlement Bay, Australia - Cyphastrea 1 metagenome | ecosystem: Host-associated > Invertebrates > Cnidaria > Coral ...
AGATACTATACCCAATTTCGCCCTGTGATAGCATCAGAAGTCACTGTACTTAGTCATATATTTCATGGGGCATCAGTAGGTAATGCATGGCTCACGAATCGTCATCCCCCGCAGGATGGATCTGAACTGTTGGGTGATGTTTGGTGGGGAATATCATCACTTATGGACTGTCATGAAATGTCATGGATATTCATGTGGTAAACATTTTTATCAAACCACACATAAAATGGTGGGCCTCACCTTGCACCAAAACCATGAGGCTCCAACATCTGAGACAAAACTCTTCTTATGGGACTCGGGTATGGCTCAAAACCAGGCTAAAAACCCTAATTCATCTGTAAAGAAAATCCTTTTCCGTCCGGAAATCTAACCTGACTGGCGGGAACAAATACCCCATTTGAAGATCACTGTTTCTATACTTTGAGATAGGTTTCTCATCAAAAAATCCGGGACTTCCCATTGCCATGTTTGATTGCCACGAGGATAGTGCTGATGATTCTCTCAGTAAGTAGTAGTTACAAGTAGTAGCCCTGGTTGGTAAGTCCCCAATGCATGGTTTATCCCATATACTATATAAATGGGCGATAAGTATAGTTACTAACCAGTTCAACCCCATTAAAGCCCATGAAATCATATCCCATAGGATCCATGTATGGTATATATGCTAACATTTGGGGTATATGGATGGTACATGTTACCATATATAGCATACATGGATCCTATGGGTATTAAATCACCATGGTTGGTGGTTAAATCCCATGGAAAATGATCATTTCCGAAATTCCTGGGACGATCCACCAAGTGTGGAAAAAAGCCGATCTTCGCGTGGCAGCCGTGGCCCGGGTGGTCGCGCACTCGTCCCCAGCTGCGTCGCTTTCACCTTCTGCGCTGGAGTCCTGTGCAGATCCAGCATGTTTGGGTCGTTTTTTCACCATCAAAGTTGTGTTTTAACATGATTTAAGCATGAAAAATGGTGATTTAACGTGATGTAACCATGAAACATGGTGACTTGACATGATTTAACTATGAACAATAGTGATTTAAACGGGGTTTAGCGGGATTTAATGGGATTGGCAACCAATGGTAACCCACCCAAAAGATAGATCCAGCTAAAAGACTAATCATTGGCAACTATTGATATAATCTGTTTTTCAATATTGGATGACTTTTGTAGTAAACCATCCATGTTTGGGTTGATATTTTTGCCCCAACATCAACATGACATAAAGTAATTTCTGCAAAGGTCCTTAGATTTCCTGTGTTGGGGTTGTTAAGCATGAGCTTTTGATGGTTATAAATAGTGGTTAGCTCTCCGCTGGGGCAGCCTGTGGTTCCTTTTCGTCTACACGTGCATCTCCCCGAGGCTTGGAAGGCTTGCTCAGGCTTGCCATCCTCGAGGTAATCTAGGTCCTTCATGTATGCCAGGTTTGCAGATACCCAACTGGGCAAAGCTAGGTGACTGAAGGGCTGAAGAGCCCCGGAGGATGCTTCTTGGAAACATCTGAGCAATGGGCTCCTGGTGGTGAGCAACCAAGCCAGCTGCAGCCGACCCGGATCGAGCGCGGCTTGCTCGGTGAAGATCATAGCTTTGCCAATGAAGCCCAACATAGCCCAACATCTCGGCAGTGCCATTGACAGTAGTAGTAGTAGTAGTAGTAGTAGTAGTAGTAGTAGTAGTAGTTCATTCCTCCCCCCCACTGCCATTGACAAACGCGGCCGCCCAGCCCTCTGCCAAGGGCTGCGTTTATATACAGGTAGCAAGTGGAAGCCAGTAACTTGTATTGGGATGCATGATCCATAATCATCAGACTTGGTAACTTGCGAAGAAATCACAGCTACCAATCAGCCTCATTCCATGGTTTTGTGAATTTTGACCATGGCCACAAAACCGTCTTGAAGAGATCATTCTCCGAGTATCAAGTGTCCTCTAGCCATTTCTTCAGCTCTAGTTGAAGGAAAATGACATAAGTACAGGTGGTTCATAGGTATTCCCATAACGGATTATGATCATCCCCGCTATACATGAGGGGTAGTATCACCCCCTTTAAGATCATCAAAAATCATCAACAGGGGTTTTGCAGTGAATGCTCAGCTCAGCACTGGCCACCCTGCTCAGCACTGGCCACCCTGCTCATTTCATGGTAAAGATTTTAAGGTGATTAAGACACATATGTTGTAAACAAATATAACACACATGGTATGAAATCACCTTAAAATCCTAAAGTTATGCCATTGTGCCATTCACATTTGGGATGAAATCTGGGTGTGTCAACGCCGGCAACGCTTAAAATTCAAAGCTCATCTCAAGAGTTCATCGACCCTCCTTGAAGCGCCATGTGAGTTTGTCTGAAAATAGTGTAGCCCTAAATCCACTGGATTATCATAATTTTCCCTATCAAAATAGCTATTTGGAGGTGTTTTCAGTATTTTCAGACACACCCATGTGACTATATAGATGATGTGATCCGAAATAAATAACTCCATGGTCTTTTTTCGGGGATTTCCTGGAAGATCGTGGTTACAAGGGCCTGGTGGGGAGCCTCCCTGAGTTGGGGATCAGTTTCGCGGGATGATCCCAGAAAAAGAACCCAAAATCCCATTGGATTACTCAATCCCTTTTTTGAAATCACCATTTCTGTTGCTGAAATATGCATATATATATATAACTATATACATATATATAATATATGCATATGACTAGTTCAAATGGTTCAATCCCATGAAATCCGGAATCGCCATGGTCTTCGCGGAGGCGCCTCGGAAGTTCTCCGCGAGGTCCTCCGCGAATTCCTGCTGGGAAAGGCGGGTAACGTAGGGATTTTCATCCCTATGGATCCAGCCGTAGCTTAGGAAGTGTGACTGGGGTATGATGATTGGGTGATTTGTATCTTCGAAGTGAGACTGGATCCATAGGGCATTGTTGTTCAATATAAATCATGGTCCTTTTTTGGAGGGGCCTTCACTTTTAACGATGAAATATGATGAAACATAGGGATATAGTTGATGAATGATGGTTGATTGGTGATGACATGGAAAAATATGTGGGTTTTAAGTTTTAATCATCAACCATGGAGATAAAACATGAGATAACAAAATTCTTGGTTGGCTATGAAATGGGACTTATACTACCTGGCTTATTGGGGATTATAACATATTATAACAACCTATGGCAGGGACACCTATGAACCAACTAGTATTTCATGAGATGGGATAGGGGTATTGCCTTCAGAAACCAGTATGGTACCCATAGGTCATCGATGGATTTGAATGATCTATAATTAGACCCTAAAATCAACTCAAACAGAATGATCTTAAGTAAATATCATGTTGTCATCTGGGGTATGGTCATCCCCAGAATTGGTGTCATGGGCCAGTCATGGGCAAATCCCATTGGATGAATGGATTGAGACCATCCCGCAACATCGGCAGTTTGCAAAAGGTTTGACCATCGCACATATGTTTATATATATATATATATACATACATAATTATATATATATATATTTGTATATATTATAACTAATAATTATATATACAGAAAATCCCAAACAGCATGATATTGGCAATATGATGAACCTATAGCAGCCTTTACCCATAGTCCAGAACGGGGAGTAAGTGCGACATGCCATATTTGCTTGTTTCACTGGTTCAACGTGCAAAACTACGTAAAAAGTGATGCAAATCTGACCCATGATATGGATATACTGAGATAACCAACAATTTTTCGATGGGTTTGTCACAGATTTATGGGGACGGAAAAAAGTTGCGTTGCACCGCTGCAATCTTAAGGGGAAAATGATGATGATTGACCATGAGGCGGAACTTGGCATCCCATTTTGGACAATTCGCGGATGAAACATGAATTTACCGACCAAAATGTGGGTTATATAATTATATATATATATGTATGTTATAACTGTTATAACTGTTGTAACGTATGAACCTATGACCCTTCTTTAGATGCGCATCCCTAAGTTCATGCTTTTGCTGCTCCAAACTCGATGGCGAACTTCAAATTCCACTTTTCCACAGGTCAAATCCCGATCTGTTTTGGGTTAAACCATCTTAAACCTACATCTTTGTGCAATGAAATATGATAAAATAGATTTTTGTTCTGACTTTTGCAGGCTACCTTCCCATTTTGCTGAACCATATGCCAAAATATATCAAAATATCTAGTATCTGGGCAAATTATAATATTTCACTAACCTGAATGAAGGCCATTTGGGGATGATTCCCCTTATTAACCAGTAGTATCCAACCAAGTCTTGGTCACTAAACCTCCATGGATTTCAAACTGAGGCCCCCCGGCTGCTCGGAAGGAGGATGGGACGCCCCTTCGCCGCCGGTGGGCTGCACGATGGTAATGGCCGGGGTCACGGGCGAGAGCTCATCCTCCACGGAAGCCACGGTTCCGCCGAAGGAGCGAAATTGGAACCGGAAAAGCCCCATGATCTGAATGGAAAAGATGAAAACCCATTGGGTTCCCCATGATCTTAATGGTAAATTTTAATTGGAACCGGAGAACCCATTGGATCATTGAAAACCCCATGGTTAAAAAAAACATGGTTGCCGGTGAAGATTTCCCCACCAATTCCAATGAAAAATGGCTTGGAATTTAGACATATGATATAGGTAGCACTTCATTCGGACTTCAGTTGTATATGAGCCCACATTTATGCAAAAAAATATGTGTATCATCTAAGTTTAAATATTTGGGCAAATTTCAGATGCAGGATTTGCGGGGTCTATTTACCACTCAAAATTGGGATGTCTTGCAAACAAATCCTGCCAATTTCAGGATTACTGATATCAGCGGAAAATACAGGCCATACTGTTTGCATGAACAGGGGCTGGTAAATGTCCTACTTGAACATCACCAACATATTGGGGATATAATATCCAAAAGATACTTGAAAGTGATGTTCAAAATCCCCAAAATGGAACATTTACCCATAATTGTTGAGCCATGAAAAATACACTTGTCCCATCCCATTATACTGGTTGCCTCGTTTATGGCCGTTCTCACAATCCATACGAAACTTGCTGACAGAACCTTCTGCAATACTCAACCAAAAAGGGTATGTTTAATGGCTCAGTTGTCACTGTATGAGGCCACCCACAAATTAATGAGTTGGATCTACTCCTCTTGGGTTGACAGTACAGTGTCACGAGTCTCAATGATCTTGATGAGGGTTCAACAGAATTATGACATATTATTACACTATGAGGTTCCATCCAAGACAAACAATGGAAATGTCCTCTGGTCATCAAACATGGCAATGAGAAATCCCTCTAAAATTCTGAGCTCTCATGGGGAAAATCATCGATGAATGGGCAATTTTCCATTGCCAAGATGGGCAATTTTCCTATCAATGACACGATAGGTACCTGCAGGACGGTGCCCCCCAGTTATAAGTTGCTTCATAAACCCTATTAATGTGGTTAAAACAATGCCATAAACAATCCCCAAATGATCACCATCAATTTATGGGTGGTATGTTTACCATTCCCAGCCATGGATGGTTTATGACATTGTTTTAACCACATTATAGTCAATAGGACTCTTAATACAATGCGGGCCCCCAAGATAGCTAAGTTGGTGAACATAACTCCAATTTCACTATGGTTAATCACCATTTTTAAGGGTGGTATAAACCATTCCCAGTCATGGGTGGTTTGTCATATCTACCATACATTAGTTAAATCCCATGAAATCATCATTAAATCCCTATTAAAATTGCTATTAATCACCATAAACCATGAAACCATCGATTTCAGCCACTGATTTCAGCCTTTCTGAAGCCAATCGATCCAACTCATGGCCCGTTTTGTTGCAAAGCACCTCGCCGAAGCCAGCTTCGTCATCCTTGATGAGAAAAAACATCGGTCCCATGCCGCAACCGGAGTTGGTCTATCTATCTATCTATCTATACCCTATGGATCCAAACACTTCCTGAGAAGATACAAATCACCCCCCAAATCATACCCCAAACACTTCCTAAGAAGGTACTTGGATCCATAGGGATATATACATATATATATATATATATATCCGTCTGTGTGTGTACCATGATGACTGGGTCATTTTTGGACAGTAAATGTTTGAACGGAAGTCGATAAAAAGACATCCACACATGGAGCATCATGGAGCATGGGGACTTGCCATCATCGCGAAGCAGAAACTGAACCAAGTTCTGCATCGGTCTTGCTGAGATCACATTTAAAGAAACTGATGTGACATTTCCTGAGAAGGGTCTACTCTCCACCATTGTACCACCCTAAAAAAAAACCATTGTACCACAAGTGTAGCAGCATTATAGCACATATATATATATATATATTATATATACATGTATACATGTATACATACCATTTGGTTGGTGGTGTGAACCCCTCTTTAAAAAAATGAGTTCGTCAGTTGGGATTATTATTCCCAACTAAATGGACAGTCCTGAAAGTCATGTTCCAAACCAGCAACCAGTATACATAAATGTATATATTCAATCTACCAATCTAACTTATATATTTGTGTCTATCTTTTTTATCTATCTTACCACCAGTATCCCATAGTTTTCCTATGGTTTTCCTATGGTTTTCCTATGGTTATACCACCAACCAGCGAAGAAATATACCATGATTGCACCACCACCGCCATGATCTCACCACGATTCCGATCCCTCGGCGGAGTGGCTTCTCTCCACCTGTCGCCGGCTTGGCGAGGTGAAAAATCACCCGTGTTTTTTTGGGGTAAATCACAGTGAAATATCATAAATCATCCCAACATATGGAACTATGCATCATGTGTCTATAGATATTCATATATACATATATATATATACCATACATTTATAAAATCACCTGGTGGAACTATGCAATTTTTCAAAAAATAGCCTGATGTGTCTCAAATGAATATGTGTCAAATAGCTATGCATCACATTGTAAAATTAAACAAAAGTCTGATAGCTATGCTATTTTTCAAAAAATCGCCTGGCTGGTGGTATACCTACCCATCTGATAAATATGAAAGTCAGTTGGGATGATGAAATTCCCAATATGATGGGAAAAATTAAAGCAATAATCCATTCATGTTCCAAACCACCATTCAATAGGCTATGTTGAATAGCCACAAATGGTGTATCAAACTGTAGCATGTCGAAATCTGGGGACATGGTGTACAAACATTGAGCCCCAGGTGAGTTCATCGCTCTTGGGAGCTACTATGAGCTACTACCACTACTGACGTTGGTGAACTACCGGGGCTAGACATAAAATCTGTATTTTTCACAAACAACGTGAGTTGCAGAATTTTACTTTGACTCAAGTTAATGCTTACTTTCAGGGTATCTGCATGAATGAACCGCACATATATATATAATATATATATATATATATTTGGTGGTTTCAACCCCTCTGAAAAATAATATATAGTCAGATTGGATCATCATCCCAACTATTGGGGAACATAAAAAATGATCCAAACATATCCAAACCACCAACCAGAAATATACCTGCAAAAACCTGGTAGCATCATCATAGGTCATTTCCTGGCTGTTTTGTGGAGTTGAGCTGCTGGTAATTTTCAAGTGCACATGTTGGTGCCGTAAAAATCATCACACGTTTTTGCCGGTTGACTTCATGGATAGTTTGAAAACATATCTATTTACCATCCTGGGCTTTCGTCCATCTCATGATCATCCTCCCAAGTCATTATTGGTGTTGGGTTTTGTATCCAAGTTTGGTGAAATCCAAATGGACCTAATATTTTCTCTTGGTTGAATCATACCATTAACTTCCCTCCGGGTATGTTGCTTAAATATCATCGTTGTTTCCTCAGCCAATCACCACTGAATCACCATTGTTCATCGTCAAATCTCATGGACATCAGCATCAAATCACCATGTTTCTCAGGTAATCACCTTGAAATCATCATAAATCATCAGTTTCCATAGTTAAATCAGTTAAATCCCAACAAATCCCATGAAATTCTCATAACTTTGCGAATTTTCTGGCACTTGCTTTCCGTGCCCGGGGGAACCTCACCTCACCGCCCCCGTTTTTTCGGTGCCTTGGGTGTCTTGGGTGTTTCCGGCTCAGCCGGGGCGTCGGAGACAGCCGGGGCGTCGGAGACCTTGGGCGACATATTTCAGGGTGAAAACCAACAGTGGTGATGATAAATACCCTCTGGTAAACTAACATAGCTGTGGAAAATCACCATCTTTGATAGGTACATCAACAATTTCTATGGACCATTTTCAATAGCTATGTAACAAATTACAGAGGGTAGTGATTGTAGATATTAATTACATTCAACTACCATGAGCATTGTAAATATTACACTATTACATCATATTACGGCCAGGCGCTGTGTGTTGCCCGGAAGGTTCAAATAGCGTTTAAGCATTATCCTTCAACATGCTCAAACACCTGCGCAGGGCCAGTGTATATTGAGATTTCTCAAACGACGAACCCTAAGCCCTAAACCCTAAAACCCTCAAACCTAAAACCCTAAAACCTTAAAGAAAACACTGCGTATATGCAGTATCTTCTGTAACATCCTCATACATCCTCAACGTTAATGTCTGGGCAACACACACTGCGTCTGTGGGTAATATTACCATATTTTATGGTCATCATTTTTGATATTTTAGGTGACTTCAGTGACTTATTTTTTATGGGAGAAATGGTGATTTGTTTATTCGATGGTGGAACAGCCTGAAACGTATGACTTCATGGGATCTAATCGATTTGCAAAACAATGTCTAACTGGGAGGCACCAGCTTGTAGCTCATACAGCACCAATAAAAATTGCTGCATTTTGTTTCTGCGAAGAACAGTAAGAACATGAGACACATTAAAACAATGCAAGTCTTGGCTTGCAACTTTATATATAGACGAGTTTCCCATAAAACGAACACGATTTCCAAACGCCAGGCTAGATTGTAGCGAGGATATGGAGGAATATACACTATCACTAGCTACTAAGTATCAGTCCAAGTTTTAATAGGTTTTTCCCAAATGAATTTAGTAGTGCTCAGTTGACCCCTATTCCCTATTATCCAACGGTTGGTGCTTGGTGGTTACCAGCCACCATGGATGCAAAATCCCTGGCCAGCCCCAAATAGCTAGCAGCTATCCCCAAAGCTAGTTGCTTGAGAGTGATCATGCCAGAATCCTCATGAAACTGAGGAGGGGTTCGATTCAATCCACGAAATAAATGTATATTTCATCTCCACAAACAAATATCAGCATCCACGTTGTGAAGCAACATATCCTTGATAATTATATGTAATGACATCCACAATAATAAGTCTCAACATCGGCGATGTGAAACTTATTGAAACTTTCAATCTAACACACAATAAAAGCTCCAGCTTTGATAATTAACCTCCGATTTTGCTCCAGTGCTTCTGCAACGGTCACTCCTAGGTCCGTGACCCGTCCACTACATGGCGATGCTTTTGGCACCATCGGCGTCGGCTTCCCATCGGCGCTGGCTGATGCTGCAACGAGGTGCGAGTTCGCAATGGCCCAATACGTCGCACCGGACTTGGCTGTGGCTGCATAGCTTGCATCGACCCTGGGAAACGATGTCCCTTTTCAGCTTGCTGGCAGCCTCAGCCACCTAGGAGTGTGCGGGCGCAGTAGAGGACGGACCTAGAGAGTAGATATGTCTTATACTTGTAATCTTCCACAAATGCAGTTTATATCGTTGATATTGATACTTGACCAAGGATATATATATATATATATAAGAATTTACACAAAGAGTAGCATCAATAACGTGGATGTAACATGATGTATCACCTATTCCATCAAACCCGTTCATAAAGTCCTATTCCTAGCCATCACCATCACATCATGTTTTTTACAGTGATTTCCGTGTTTTGTAGCGAAGTACTGGTGTGTTTTCCGCATGACAATATATCATGATAGAAGACTTGGAAACCTGGAAATTGTAAGGGAAACATATTTTTTCACACCCTGGAAAGACCGGTTTCTTCTTTCTGTTTGGAGGGATCCTGGATGCCTTAAAAACTAGAAATATGGATTTTTCAAGCCATTTTAAGAGGGAAAATCATGAGAAACCATCAAATTCGAGGAGTACCCCTGTTTTCAAACAAACCGGATTTAATGTTACCCATATTATAACCCAATATATACCACTGATATACCTAGCACATAGAGATACCCATTCTCATTGGTCAAATCGTGTGTCTGATATTCCCCCTCGTACTATGGATTCTAACGTGGGGACTTCATGAAACGGTCTCGAAATCCCCAGGTTGATCGATTTCATAAGGGGGTCTAAGTCCCCAGAGGTTTCCTAAGATATGGGTACCCCCAAATCATCATCATCATCCATTTGATTTTCGGATGTTCCATGAGAAAGCACCAAGCTATTGGGGTAGATACTGTCTCAGCATTTTAGGACAGCCCCATTTCTTCCCGTTCTGCCAGTTACAAAAAGGCCATGTCACAGAGGTAACGAAGTGCTGGGACTGCTGCTGATCCTCTCCTCTGGTTGTGTTTCTGTTGTGAAAAATGAAACAATTTTTGGGGATGAGGAACATATATGATGTTGATTTACTGGGATATGGTCATATGGTTGGGAATTAGAGCATGGGATAAGATATATGTATACAGTATATATATATAGTATATCATATATTTATATAGATCTGCTGCAGCATGGAATTATACAATCGGATAGGATATATATATATATATGGGCCTATGGGTAAATTATCATAATTCACTAACCTGAAAACAACCATGATTCCCAGTGACCATAATGATTTCAGCTGGGATGCAAAGGGCTTGATTTCGGCGAGATCTGTCTGATCATAACTTTGGGTTTTTAAATTTAAAAGAGAGGACGTGCCATTTGAATTTTATCTTTCGAAAACCATGTGAGAATTTCCCAGATTTACCCTCTGGTAAACTAACATAACTATGGAAAATCACCATTTTTCATGGGAAAATCCACTATAAATGGCAATTTTCAATAGCTACGTTAAATTACCAGAGGGTACCCATTAAAAATGGTGATTTTCCATGGCCATTTCGACTAACATTGGTGAAACTGGACACCATGGGGACGCGGAACCCCCAAGCAACGACGTTTCGTCGTTTCGTCGCGGCTTGGTAGATGAATCACCTATAGTTCTACCATAGTTATACTTGGAGTAGTTATAGTTAAAACTATGGTAGAACTATAGGTGATTCATCTTAGACTAGATGAACTTGGAGTTAAACTCATCCACATGTTTATATCATCATAGTTATTACCTATGGTAAACTCACCTATAGTAAAATCTAGCTGGAGTAGTCAACAGATCTTTGATCATGGATCCAGTCCTCGAGAGGAGCCGTGCTTGCTACTGCCCTGGCGTGAATTTTGTGAAGTCTCGAGGACTGCTTGGGATTGATGGTGGAATGATCCTCATTTATGACTTCAAAATCTTCATATGATCAATGGGAATTCCAGGATCCTAAAATGGAGGTACTGTACCATATAAGGCCATATTTTGGGGGGATATCCCCTTACATAGCCCTTATATAGGCCTTATACATGGTAGGTACCTCCAAAAAATCGGATCCTGAGTCATGGCCATTGATATGACAGCTTAGGATACCCGATACGGCTATCTGATATAGCTACGGAATCCATGGCACATGTATAGATCATTTATGATTTGTGGTACTCGTTAAACATGCTGATGTTCCATGGAATCATCCCAAAACCCGAGTTATGCTTGGTGCAACTGGTCGAATCAACATCTTATTCCGCGCAGGCATGGAAACCAAAAAACAAAACACCACCATTTTTGTTGGTTTCACTAGTTTAGCCAGGTTTTTTCCCCATGGAATTATACTATTATATATATATATGTTTTTTTATGTATAATTGCACAATCCTGGAACCAGAACCAGAAATAAATGGTGGTTTCCCCAAACAACCATTTGTTGTGCAGGCATTGTGTCATAGTGAAACTGCCAATATATTTCTGGTTGTGGGGGCAAACAGGCCGCGCAGCACCGCTTCAGAAGCCACCTTGCGGCAGTCCATGGGCTATACCCACCATCTGTGGCCATTTTAAATGGGGAGAGTCATGATTTAAACCATCAAACGCCATGAAATTTGGCGGTACCTTATTTTCAGAGAACCACACTTGCCTAATGAACTTCACGAAAAACTTGGGATGGCTCACCAATCAGCCATGGAAACCAACCGTTGAGAAGCGATCCAGCCTGAAAAACTGCTGATTGAGCCTAAGAAATTCGTTGATTTTCAAACAAATAACACTAAGATCTGGAAAAAAATGACCATCACCTCGCACAAAAAAGACAAAATCATGCTAAACATTAATATATTTAATATACATTTAAATGATTTTCAATCTGTTGTCCCATTTGGAAAATTGAAACCTATCCAACCCCCCCCAAAAAAAAATGATAAAGATGGTCAAAAATCCCATGGTTTCAACTGTACAAGGTGGTGCCCCCCAGTTATGTTTGTTGGTTTAGATTCACCCCATGAATACTATAGTTATTTGCGTACCATAAACCATAGTGACATTGGAGTTATGTTCACCAACTGAACGCTATCTTGGGGGCACCACCTTGTAGATGTCCAAACTCAACCAATCTATGTGGCCACCGCAGTCGCTCCATGTCGCTCCGCACCTGCTTGCGGGCCTTGCGTCCTCGCTCCAGGGCCTGCACCTTCACCGCAGCCTGGTGGTGGAAAGCGGTACCCATAGGATCCATGGTGCTGCTATATATGCTAACATAAAGGGGGTATATTGATGGGATCCATGTTACCATATATAGCAGCACCATGGATCCTATGGGGTATGTAAGATTTATATATATATATATATATAAATAGTGGGAATTCCAATATCTTAGATTAAAATGATAATATGTATATGTATGATATGTATGCATATATATATATGTCATATATAATACTGTGGCAATTTGATGCCATTGGGAACATGATCGACCTTGATCAAACGAGTGGATATTGACTATACAAGATGGTGCCCCAGTTCGTTTACTACCTTGGTTGAAATAACTGACATAACTGTTGGATTTATGGGTAGACGATGGTAGATGTATCATTATGTATCGAGCTAATTAAACGGGTTTAGCAACCAACACGAAGAACTGGGGGGCGGGGGCACAACTTTGTATGGGCAATGGTTTTTGTCATGAGTATTTGATGATATCTTGTCTTGCCAAGCAGAGAAACCATCAGTTGCAACGACCACTGTTAAAACAGCATCACCAACAGCAAGAAGGGATACGTAGAGACTAGCGACTAGTTGCTGCTGTTTGATTTGCGTAATGTTTCCATGGATGGTTTTCACGAAACAATACAGGAAACCTATATATTTGATGGCAAAAAAAATGGTGTTCTGCTAATTTTCCCTTGAACTAATCCATTGATTGTTTGTTTTCCTGATTCAGCGCTTTCAAGGACACGAGGCCGACTAGGACAGCCCCCCAAAAGATTAGTCGATTGTCTCTAACCATGTTTTTAATGAAATTGTTTTTTTTCTATTGTTTCTGGGATAAATCCAAATCGTTCCTTACTCTTTTCATGAAGTCCAAGTAAACCATTTTTTGACATTCCTCTTCCAAATACCTCGAAGACAAACAAACTGATTTAAATTGATGAGTATATGCGGCTGGTTACCTATCTGATAGCCCAGATAAGAAAATGAGGAATTCCCACAACCTGGGCCATCATAAAGATCTCAAATCAAGCGCTGCTGAAAGTATGTGAAAGTAACAAAACAATCCCAACATCTCGAATCAATTGGATGTTTCCTAAGTCATGGGAGCACCAAATCATCCAAATTGGACCATGAATTAGTATTGAAACCCATCACTTGGGGGTCCTCCATGACTCAAGTAACCCCCAACTGCAAATTGCTACCTTCTGAAAACCCTATTCAACACCGCCGCGCATCTGGGCCTCATTCATCTGCTGTCTGAGTTCCACGGCATTGGGATCCTGTGGGGAACTCGGCTGGCCCGGCTAAAAGCGTGACTCGGAGCGGTTCAAATCAATGAGGAATAATCAGATTAATGGTTGGCATGGCATACTAAAATCAATTTCTCAATAAGTAACCTTTACCAGTCCACAAATTATTTAAACCAACATCAATGATGAGGTGGCTTTGTCTGGACATGGGACATATTCAAAATAAATCCTTTTATATTTATATACGCAAAAATCACAATGAAACTCTGGATTTTTTAGGCCTTTGTGTTTCGGAAAAACAACATGTACAACTAAGTGTTAATCAAACCAATTTATTTAGTTGTTAACCATGAAAAGTAATTGGATAATTGGTTCATTAAGTGGAAATGTTTTTGCGAGTCTTCACTGGGTTCTTATTTATGGCTGATCGGGCTGATGGGTCCAGCCGTTTGGGATATCAATGGAGCCATACAGGTTTTTTTTTGTCCTTTTCTGTTGCATCAACAAGTATCAGGGTTGATCTTTTGAGTGCCAGGAAATGGGAGAATGGAACCATCATCAACACATCTCCGTTTTGTTGATAATTTTGTTGATTCATATGGGCCATCATATATCTACACATATATACCTAGCGCATCAAGAACTCACAAATTTGTAGGTATTTTTCCAAAAACCCGGTTTTTCTTCAGTTATGAACAAAATGTTTTTCTCAGAAAATATTGTTTTTTCTTTACTAGTGAAAACGCCTACTTTTTCTTACACTTGGACTTGGTGTCATGACATCTCATGATCCTTCCCTTAGACGATTCAAACCATACCAGCCTTGGATCTATCCCTCTCAGTACCCTTCATGTTGATTATACTTCCACCCCTCTGGCTTTGGCTGGCAGTTCTCACAAGAAAGGACCCGATGCTCTTGAAACATGTCGGACAACATTAAATGTGATCACGGTCAATTTGGAGTTGTTGGAGGATTTTTCCCAAGAACCACCCTAGAAGCATAAAAATAAAGAGCACGCACAAACCTTCTTTTTAATAACCACTCCGCAGCAAGTTTGTTAAATAAAAGGGATACCTAAGACAAACGCTTAGGTAAGAAATCGGGAATGAGTGAAAGAGTTGCCAGGCCAAACCCAAAGCAACTCATAGAAGAGATTCGAGCGAGAATGAGCCAAACCAAACATTCCCGCCCGGCCGTGGTAGGCCAC
>Ga0126342_10012397_pt1 | contig 15206 bp, 14 predicted proteins | sample Cyp1metagenome_FD_92528 | JGI IMG/M metagenome (GOLD analysis project Ga0126342, IMG submission 92528) | Coral microbial communities from Lord Howe Island, Old Settlement Bay, Australia - Cyphastrea 1 metagenome | ecosystem: Host-associated > Invertebrates > Cnidaria > Coral ...
TCTCTTCTCTTCTCTCTTCTCTTCTCTCTTCTCTTCTCTCTTCTCTTCTCTCTTCTCTTCTCTTCTCTTCTCTTCTCTTCTCTTCTCTTCTCTTCTCTTCTCTTCTCTTCTCTTCTCTTCTCTTCTCTTCTCTTCTCTTCTTCTCTTCTCTTCTCTTCTCTGACTCTTCCCACCTCTGCTTTTCATTTGCCCATATTGACCATATTGTCGGAAGTTTCATGTCTAAACTTCGTTCGATAATATTATATGTATGCCCGTCTAATGCATGTGTCCCGAAAAATTGACACACTTCTTCACCTGTGAACCTGCTTTATCTCCACATGTCCACACCATTTTGGGGTAGAATTGAAACGAAGGACGCGCATACTAAACCCAACGCTGCCCAGGCTGGGCGACAAACCAAATGAGTACGGGCACTTTACAGCGAAACCATAAGACCAGAAGAAAACCTACAACTCACTTAGAGGTATGTTGGGCAGTCATGACTGGCTAGCCCGAATCGAAAAAAATCGGATTCAGAAACTCCTCTGTATTTAGAACCTACGATTCAGAAACTAGAATCAAGAGCCCCAACAGTGAACATTTCAAAAACCAAACATATTTTGAGACAAAGAAGTCGGGACGCTCTGTCAGAACATCATCCAAAGAGAAGAGACAACGCTCCCAAAAATTCATCTCAAACCCGGATCAGGGTATCAGGGTGAAGGATGAAAAAGAAAATAGAAGGGCTTCCAAGTCCAAGTAGACAGGACATTTCAACAGGGGGAAACAGGATCTAACCGAGAAGAGTAAGGAGGTACTGCAGAGAGAATGCGGAAAATTGAGACACCAGAAAAGAATGGAGGTACTGACATATCTTGACCATTTTGACACGGGATTGGAAGTTTAAGATTATGTGGTAACAAGGTTAAATACATAGTACGCGGGTACCTAGCTACGCATAGCATGGATTGGCTGAGTTTTGTGAAACGCATAGGAAATATCTTCTAGATTTTCTCATGATTTTGGTCACGGACTAGGGTGGTTCATATGCGTAGGCCAACGATTCTTTGATTCAATATTCAATGGTGGGTCTTTCGCAGCGAGAATGAACACTTAGATACTTGGATCAGCGATCACATCACATTTGGGGTTGCAATAAAAATACAGCAACTCTATGCCAGACACGAGACGCTGTGTATCAAGTTTCTTGTTTCAGAGACATCATACATAAGAGCTATAAGACATCCATGGACTTTGGGGTATTTCACTGTCTATGTTTGGCACCCTGGAAGAGCGGAGCATATTTTGGTGAAACTGTAAGTTTTGATGCTGCAGAATGTGCTCCACACTTCCTTTTCTCATGTCAAGCCAGATTCATAGTATTCTGGCTTGTGCGGATGGACTCGCACGATCCATTTTCCTTACCTGACGTTTCTAGTCCAGTCAATCCAGCCTTGGTGCTTCAATGTGAAGCAGCCGAGACTTTTCAGATTTATTTGATGCCTTTCAAACTCTGAATGTTCAGCATTTGCTTGCAGGCCACCACATTTGTCACCATTTGTTGACGTGCGCTGGCATGTTTCGTCCGAGACATGCTTACTTTATCTTGTTTTTGTAACACACCTTAGTGGCGAGACCAGCAAATCTAATTCCGAAACGAAGCAAAGTTGTCAAAGGAGTTGGAACACGCACCCATCAAATAAAGCACTGAACGCTGGAAAAGTCAACGAAGGGCAACAAAGGGGAGGCATCCACCAGCCTGGTCACTGCCGTTTTACTTGCACCCAGAACATTCAGGGTCATATCGGCGATTCAAAAACAGATTTTGGCAAAGTTTTTCAGATATGCTTGTGTTTTTGGCAGTTCGCTGTTTTCTATTAGCAATTTGCCTTTGCAGTGTAACGTTTGGAAGAGCATACAGCATCGCAGTAGAATTGGGAAGACAGATGGGTCAAATCAGTGGAAACACTTGTGCACGTACTGACGAATGAACGGGGTAGAAGTGACCTTGGAGCAGATTCAGAGTGCATCTGAAACTCAACTTGCTGGGAAGGTGCAAGGTTGCTTGCGTAAGTTGCAGAGATTGGCAGCTACTGAATGCTGTACATGTCAGATACGTGTCAGATACATGTCAAATTCCATTCAACCAAAATTAATGCTCGAACTCAGCCTGTAATCTTTGTTGCCAGGACAAGGTTGAAGGCTACATTCCACGCCAACGGGAGGTTCTGGATCGCTTTGCTGAAGAGGCTCAAAACTAGCAGTTTGCATTTGATGGAGAGCTAGGTGGCCTTCCTTGTCAGTGGATCCATATAGATAGTGCTATGATCTCCCAGCGGATTGGATAGCTAGATTGTGATAGTGGAGAACTTGAATGCTAGCTGCTAACTCTTGTCTTGAAATACATGGTGCAGAAAGTACTTGCAATCGCAATGGCAGACAACGAATCAGCCAAACTCGGTACAACATCGTAAGATAGTTTCACAAATTTTTCGCCGCCCTTGCATTAAAAGCTAGCTTTATAATAATGCTTATTATATGTTTCACAGTTTCATATAGTTTGTGGATGTTTGTGGTCAATATCAATAGCCATACTCTCGTCAGGAGAATTTTAGTTTCTTTTCCAGGTATCGGGCAAAATCCGCGCTGACACTGCAGAGGCACGTGTATATATATATATATACACATCTATTCATACACACACACACAGATTGTACAAGTGGACCAAAAAGGAAAGAGCACAAAATCCTTTCGAACATGTGCTAGTCATATCTGGTCATGAAGAGTGCAACCTTTGTCGCTTTGTCACTTTGTCAAATCTGAAGGATGCCAAAGCTGAAGGAGGGTCCTTGGCAACTGGTGGCTTGCACCAGTTTGGAGAGGATCCGATCGAGTCCAATCAAGTACCATTCACACTGAATTCACACTGGCTTAAACGACGTGAACACGAATTGAAGCTGTTTGAAGCTGTTCAATGAAAGTGAAGCTAAGAAGCTAAGACGATGAATGAATCCGGCGTGTTTGCAAAGGAGCTGCGCGCAGAATCTGAAGGCCTTTGGCACTCAGAGCTGGTTTCTTAAAGCAAAGCAAACCTTGGAAAGCAAAAGGAAGGAAAGACTGAGCTTTGGAGCTTATGAATCAGTCTGCAAAATTCTGAGCTATTCTGAACCATTCTAAACCCTAGCGCGCTTTTCACGCTGAGGTATCAGAAAAAGAGAGAAGACGTAGCTGCTGCCAAGATGGTCACTGAAGATGTTGGAGAGGACCGGGTGGATGGGGCCTGAGTCGGATTGTGAGGGTGAAGAGTTTCTGCAAAGAGCTTCCTGCAGAATTTTGCTTCACAGTTGCGAGGTGGTGGCGTGTAAAGGTGCCTGCTATATAAAACAGTCTTGGACAAATTCCAGTAGTAGGTTTCACATCGAGGTTCTAAGACAAATGGCAGTTTCACATACTCTTGGTGCTGACAGAGGATTAGGCTTTGTGCTTTCAGCATCGCAAAATAAAAAAGTATCACACTTTCTCTGGCATAGCCTTGACTTAGATTCTATTCTCGTTCGAGTGACTTCCCAAGCAGGTGGAAATGGAGGAGGTGAAGCCACAAAGGCATGATGCCGAGCCATTCTTGTTGAGTTCAAGTTGAAAAATCCGGTGGCAACCCTTGTTTGCCACCACTTGCAGCCGGAGCAACACAGCCATCAACGTTGAGAAATTTTTCCATTCGCTCGCAGATAAGTACGTTGATAAATTGACAAATAACAACTGCCGGCAACAAGGACTTGCAAGAACAACATCAACAGTAAGAGCAATACACTGGGGTAAGAATAAGCAATAAAAACAGTAATAAGCCATAAGCAATGATCGATAAGCAAAGCAACAGCAACAGCAACAGCAACAGCAACAGCAACAACAAGAACAAGAACAAGAACAGCAAAAACAACAGCAACAGCAACGATAAGAACAACAACAGCAACAGCAGCAGCAGCAACAACAACATCAGCAACAACAACTGCGTAGCAAACACTGGAGCAAACAAGTGCGGCATTGAGGAAACAAGCGCAGTAAAAAAAATGACGGAAGGGGGAGGAAAAGGATACCAAACAACACACACACATACACACACTAGGGCATTTGCTGCAGCGATGAAACGGCAAGCGCCAGCAAAAACGACAACAAGCACAATCAAAGTGATGAGTAAAGATGACATCAGAAATTGTCGCCTGCCACACAAGTACAACCAGAAGGCAAACATGAAGAACTCACCACGATGAGTGACGTTGTATGCAGAGTCTGCAGAGTCACATTACAGTGACCATGGGACTGGTTGATCCAGGCCTTCAGAAGCCGAGGAAGAGAGGCTGCGAGCCAAAGCCAAAGTCTTAGGATATTTCTTCTGGACTGTGCAGCCATAAGACAAAGGAAACCTGTATACAAACATTATACATATACGAGCATATATATAATATATATATATATATACACAAATATACACACACGCGTATAATTCCATATAAATGCATACACCTGTATATTTATATACATGATTATATATACACATAATATATATATATATACGTATATATATATACACGTATATATCTGTGTATATGCGTGTAAATGTTTATGTACAAGTATATGTTTATGACGGTATGTATACACATACATATATGTATATCTCTATGTATATCTCTATGTATATGTATATGTATATTGTATATGTCTAATGATTGTAATGACTCACATATATATATATATACATAAATGTTATATAAAGCAGTTGTTACTGTACAGCACAAAGATGCACAGAGTCTGAGCGTCAGAGCCATGAGGCGTTGATGCCAAAGAAGCACAAGCGTTTGCTCCAGCGAATTGAAAACGCAGAAGCTCGAAAGAAGGAGGCAACGACAAGGCCAGTGCTGCACCAGCCAGGAACCTTCAAAGTTTCCTCAGTTCAAAAATGACTAAATCGATGGCCGAAAACTTTGAAGGCCAAAACTTACAGACTTACAATAAGTTGGAGGACCCTTGAAGATTGAGAGCAGAAAGCATCCCGCACTGCTTGGACAACTGACCTCTGAATGGTACGTGGCAGTACTTCAGAATGCTAATGGTGACTTGTACACGAAATATGTCGTCAAACTCGATAGCATTGTAATATATTGAAATCAGTAGGGAAAAATGATGTGTACTCATCCAGTCCCTGCCAGGGACTAGAGTGACGTGGAATCCATACTCGAGTGATGTGCTGTAGATGGAACTTACGAAGTGGAGAATGTGTTTCTGTGAAAAAGTAGAGCACGACTGAGTGCACTGCATTGAACCTATCGGGAATGATTTGTTTAAGTGCGGTTGCATCTAGGAGCCTCAGAACCAGTCTGAATCTAGATCACCATACCATTTGTTTGAAGAGTTCATCCCAGCTGTGTTTTTGGTTGGGGCAACCCACGAAGAGTTTTTTTGTTGGTTTTTGAACATGTTCATGCTTTTGTAGACATATCAGAGAGCGTATTTGGGTGCTTCCTGCTCATGTTTCAGCAACTGCTTTGCTTTGGTAGGAGCCATGTACGTGCCTTCAAACTCTTTCCTTCCGTCATTCCTACACTTGGGGGCTGTCATGACCGTCAAAATATATGCAAATGAATGAATGAAATGATGTGAAGTGAAATGGAACGGAACGGATGAACGTGAATGAATGAATGAATGAAGGAAGGAATTAATGAATGAATGAACGAACAAATGAATTGATAGAATTGAATTGAATTGATTGATTGAATGAATGAATGAATACATGAATGAATAAATCGAATGCGTACATGAATGAATGAATGACATGAACTGAAATAAAATGAAATGAAATGAAAGAATGAAAGAATGACAGCATGAAAGAATGATGAATGAATGAATGAAAGAAAGAAACAGAGAATGAAAGACAGAAAGACAGAAAGAAAGAAAACAGCAAGAAAGAAAGAAGGAAAGAAAGACAGAAGGAAAGAATGAAAGAAAGACAAAATGAATGACATGAATGACATGGAATGGAATGGATTGGAGTGGAATGCAGTGGAAGGCATGAAGTGATAATAAATGAACGAATGCATGAAGGAATGATGGAATGAAGGAATGAATGCATGAATGAATGAACGGATGCATGAATAAATGAAGGAACTAACAAATAAATGAGTCTATCAATGAAGGTAATGGAATGTAATGTAGTGTAGTGTAGCGTAATGTAGTAAAGTGCAACGTAGGTCAATGTAATGTAATATAACATGATATAATGTAATACAATGTAACGCACCGCAATGTACTGGCATTCGGAATGTATGTAGCACAAGTTGGCAGTCTGTGGAGCGTGTGTAATGTGCTTAGTGCATTTTACAATCTATGCGTACCTATTTATATATATATATATGTGTGTATCTAAATGAGCAAGGGCGTATATCTTTAAATGTATTCAAGGGTATGCACGTATCTATCTATCCATGTGCCTATGTATCTATGAATCTATGTATGCATGTGTGTATATCTGCAGCCATGTATGTATGTTATGTTATGCAATGTAATGCAATGTAATGCAACGTAATGTAATGTAAGTATGTAAGTGAAGTCAAGTGAAGTACTGTTCATGTAATGCAATGCAATGTAGTGCAATGCATGTATGTACTCTATATATATACACACTTATAATTATAATGTAAATAACTTATGTAATGCAACCAGTCTATATCATGTATATCATGTCTGAAGATTATATGATCTTTATGATCTACATATATAATCTATAATTTATGCATACGTATGTATCTATTTATTCATACATACGTGTTTATTATCCTTACACTCCCATTTTGATGCGCTTAGAAGAGCCAGCTGGTAGGTCAGGGTGTACTTGCGGTTTGCCATCGAAGTGAGTCTTCTATGTTGTAGGGTAGAAACGGTGAAGTTTTCAAACTTCCAACTCCAAACTTCATGGTGTCTTGGGGCAGTCCGTTTTTTTTTTTTTGTAATATTTGTTTTCATTCGTGAAAGATCGAATGGGGGTCACTTTGACTATTATTTTCAGTCGTTGTATTTAGTCACCGCAAAGAGCACTTTTACCACCGGCTGGATCAGGCTGAAGAAAAAAGCCCAAGCAAATGCTTCATGATTTGCTTCATGAGCGGGCAGTAGATATCTCAGGAATCTGCAAAAGCAGACTGAGTGTACCATTTGCGCATCAGTAGTTACTGCGTCATTGTCTTTATTCGATGCATACATGGCACAGTTCCCAGACCTGTTAGAAATTTGTGCCGAATCCTTGAGTCCTCTTGGAAGCAGCTGATGCTTTGTGGTGTAAAACGCTCATACCTGGCTCTTTTGCCCTACGATGCGACAGACAGAGGCGGCCCAAAAAAGTTGCGCAAAGTTTCTGAAGCTTTCACATTTCCAAACGATTGAGTGAAACAGCGAATTGGCAAAGCATGCCAAAGCAAATCAAAACCAAGAGTGGCACAAATTCTTTGGCTTGCAAGCATGTGTGTGAGAGCATTTCTGATTCATGAGATACCCCTATCAAAAGCTGAGTGAATGTAAGGATGGTACTGGAGCATGTTGACAAGCTCCGTGTCATAGATGGTGTGGCGCAGTTTGGAGCAGGTAAACATCGTTTTCTTAGTGGCAGTATCAAAACACGAGCATGTCCCAATGGCTGATTGAAGCTTTTCGTCATGCCGTAAAGCAGTTCAACACTTGGACCACCAAGCGCAACAACACACTGCCTTCTCATGCAATGAAATGCTTGATGTCTTGAAGTCACAGACCAAACTCTCAGCACTTCAGAATCTCAACTGCTACTTGTTTCTCAGAACACCTGTTTCATCATGTGCCAAATGCATTCATGGCTTGGCAAGGCGGTGGACACCTGAGTTTGTCAAAGTCCAGTCGCAGCATTTACTGACTTTGTTGGTGGAATTATGGTGGAATCCTTCAGAATCCTTCAGATTTGTAAACGTGAGGTGCGTGATGTCGGCCGCCTGACCCTTTGAAAATGCAGAGTTTAGACAAGTCGAATTTCATAAATTTTGACACAAGTCAAGTCAAGTGAAGTCAAGTGAAGTTAGGTAGTCTTTTCTGCATGTCCTCTACTGCTTGTCACTTTTTATGCATTTGCCATCCTGTTCAGAGCACATAATATATTTGTTTGAGGAAGACGAACCAGAGCGAGCAACAAAAAAGTTGAAAGTGTGGCAGGACCTGAACCGCCTGAACCTTGTGATTTGATGATTTGGGACTGGGATTTGTCGATTTGTCCCAGCATTTGTCTAGTGCCCCCGGCGTTTTCCCAGATAGCTTCTTGGGGCTGGAGGCAAGCGCAAGGTCCCTGAGGTCCCAATTCTGGAGGCCAAACCATTTGTGTTAAATTTGTTAAATCCAGTGACAAAGCAGAAAGATCAGAAAGCAAAAGCGCCGTGCTCACTGTGCTCACTCTATAATGTTGACGTATGTTGTTTACAGGCCAGGGTGAAGACTGATAGGTACAGCGTTTTGATCCTGCACATGCATCTGTGCGCAGCTGTTGCGTTGTGCCAGCAATGTTCTCCAATCCACAAAGCAGACCATCAACAAAGCCATAGTGATCAAAGTTCCTTTGTTCTATGAATCAGGTCTTTTGGCGTTTGCTGTATTGTGCAAAATTGTTCAGGTTATGTAGAGCAATGGAAATCTAGTTCAAATGATCTTGGGGTTTCACGCCATTGTCCGGCTTGCTTTTCTGCGTTTACTTTGTGGAGCATTTGGCGCAATTTTAAGTTTATAGCGAATAAGGGCCCCTTTTGTGACTTTTACGTTGAGTGTGACACGGCCAAACAAATAAGCACGCAAGCTGTCAAGAGTGCTTGGAGGTCTTGATCGAAAAATAAAAACAGAAACAACACTTTGAACATACCACACTGTCCAGCACTTTATTGCTTGAACAAAGAGTAAGTTTCGATATCGCGCCCAGCCGATCTGAGAGGATGACGAACTGGAAGTGGATTCTGACGAGGAGGCGAAGGTGATGGGATTTGATTGCTGATGATGAGCTTTGATACTTTTTTAATCTTTTTTTGGGCAAGGGCCTGATTGCCCCCCAGGGTCAGCAGACTTCTACCGTGAAGGCGCTCACCAAGACGCGTGGTCAGGCCCCTCGCAGACTGTTTTGAAGTCGCCGCAATCTGATCAAAGACATGTGGTCGATTGTGGTTAATGGAGGATAACAAGTGATGCAGTGGTTTCGCTGTTTTGCGCAGGGTGCCTTTTTGAAAGATGCACCAGCCGAAGCTGACACACTGGACAAGTGCCCTTTGATTGCCAGTCTGCCAATGTAGTCGAGCAGTGCTTGAGAGTTTAGTTACTTCTTGTCAGAGAGTTTTGATTTCAAAACTGACCCTCGCTGCTCATGGCTTGAAATTATTTGCGATTTCGCCTTCACAACTAGGTTTGGTTGTGTCCCTACGGTCATGTCTCCCCAAAAATCTGCCGGGTGGCACGTACAGAGGTTGGCAAGATGCGTTACTTCTAGTCATTCTAGTCTCAGTAAGAACGGTTGTGACGATAAAATCAATTCAACGCACTGTGCACCTAGGTTTGCCAATCCCAATGCAATGCTTGCCATCCTGCTCTCGGTGTGCTTGCATTTTGAAGGAAAAGCAGCATTTGGTGTACGCAAGGCTGCTGCCAAGTGGTTTCTCGCTTTTGACCTTCCTACTACTGGGGATTGAATGCACGTCTTCGCGTAACACAGTCAAAAAACCTGAGAGGTTGTCGTCTTGAACCCTGTCGTCGCTCGTGAGAAGGGTAGGTGTTTTGTTCAGGCGTCTTTTCGTTCTAGATTCTATACTAATTAAGTACTATAGTTACTATAGAATTGCGGCAACGACAACTTGTGAAGCCCACGGTTCAGAAAGCAATTCAGTTGAACATGTTGTAAGAGCGTGCACAAAAACGTGAACGTGCGTAGAACACTTGTGTCCGTCCCCAACTATCAATCGTGCTTTCATGTGTACCTCATTGAGAATATGATCAACCATTTGTTGATAAAAGTTGAAGTGCATGACAGCATTGGTGATCAACAAGAATAGGAGGTAATCATTGAATGATAACGAATGTTGCAGGCACGTGAAAACGGCCTCCTGTTTCCATATTATATCACACGGGAGAGTGAAGGTCCCCGTTGGTGCCGATCTTCATTCAATCTCCTGGCAGCCCTGCTAATGACAGTAGCTTAACCACTTGGCAAAAAAGGACCGGAATAGAATTCAGACTTAGACAGCTTGGAACCTTCCTTGCCCGTGGAAGGCTAGGGGTTCACAACATACGCAATCGTGCGCCTCCATGCAGAATCACATGGACGTAGTCACACAATGTTTTTTCTTGCAGACTCTTTAGGAGCCCTATGGATGATTTGGTCAGGAGGCGCCAAAAAAAACAGCACAGCCAAAGAACTACATGACAGGCTGTAGAGGAAGCAAGTGGTTGAACGACCAACAATGCATGTCTTTTCTTGCGTGCAACAGCAGAAATGTGAATCACCCAAGTCATCCAAGGTTCGAGAACGGAAAGGCATAATGCGGCATAATTGCAGACTCTCTTGCGGCCTTGGAGCATGTGTGTAACTAAGCTGTAACTATTCCGTTCTTGTAGGTATATGTCTGACTTGAAAAACAAAGCGCCGGGAAACAAGGACTGCCACTATCATCCACTATCATCCACTATCCTTCATCCTTTGTATATTTGGTATTTTGAGTTGCTCTAGGCGTCCAGGCATTTTCTATTTCCCTTTGCCTGAGGAGTCAGATGATGGTGGTTTGGGAGTGGGCCTCTCAGCCAGGATGATCTTTCCTGATGCACTGTTGGTGTTACCTGATTTCTGCATCATAACTTGCAGCACATAGGGTCCCTGGTACTTACTAGTTCGCGGCGCAGTGTTGTGAATTGAAAGCATGCATTGTAAGTTGTATGTGTGAATTGGTGCGAAGCAAGGGTCCTGTGCCTCGTGAACCTGCTGAGTTCTTGTGATTTCTGGTTCTCAATATGATTCCTCATGCTTTCAGGTCATGGATGCGTCCAGGGTCAAATCCATTACCTTGGAAGAAATTGAGGCTCAAACCACTCAAGCTGAAAAGTTCAGAGTTTCCAAACATTGAATTCTCCAACTAGTGTGGAGCTCTGGATTTGGCAGGCCCTAATGGGAAAAAACCAGGACAGCTCTTGTCAAACAGAGGTTTCACTTTTTGGATCTCCGCTGGAAGACTACATATCAAAAAGTTGTTTGAAACGAGAAACCTAGACCAATGGCAGATGGGATCCCTCATTTAGAGCGACGAAGACCGAAGGAAAATGTCGTTTGTTCGAGAGCTTGAGGACTCTGAAAATGTAGGCAAAGAGGAGCAAGAAGGAGGGAGTAGCAGCGACTTGACTGCATCAACCAGTACCATTCGGACGTGTCAGTGGATGTTGCCAGCCAGAGCCAGCAAGTACCTTTTTGCAGGAAATTTGCACCTTTCCTGACCTGTCCTCTCTTTCCAGTCCCCTTAGTACAGAGCAGTGCCACGAAATAGAAAGGTAGTCTTTGTTTGTGCTATGAACTCTGGGATATCATTATCTCAACACCTGAGAGCCTTGAATGTCGTACATCAACTTTTTTCTTGCCCTACTCTGCATTTTGCGAGTTCTGCCGCATGCTGCGTCTATAGTCAAGACCCTGAACATTTTGATGCCTCAAAAATGCGGTGGACAGTACGACGGTAGATGGACAAAATATCAAATACTGCAGCAGCCTCAAGGTCACACACCCTGACCCCCAAATCTCAACCTTGCAGTGCACAGGCTACTGCGTGTGGTCTGGGGCGTTTGATGCCTTTTGTGGGTTTGGTTCTTCGCACCCATACCGACGCCAACATTGAACTTTGCCAAATCAAGAGTTTGATGACTTCTTCTATCCACGATAGGTTTGGGCATATCGCTGGGATTCCCACAAGACCGGTCCGGAATTCTTCGAAACGCCAAATCCTAACCCTTTGATACTCCCACATTGGCATTTCATTTGAGTTGCCTTTTTCTGCTTTAGTATGGCAAGTTTATGATTGCTTAAACAGGCATTGACATCCACGTTTTGGTTAGCTACTCGCCAAATATTCAAAAGCGAAGCAAAAACAAGGTCACGCCGTCCGCAATGACCCCGCTGATTTTCACTCTTTTTTCTGCTGCCAAGTCTCTGTTTTCACAACCCAGGGTTTCGTGTCTAGAGCATTTTGTGTAGACATGCAATTCGATTGGTATTTGAATGATGTCGTAATCGTTTTAATGATTTTGTATTGGTGGAAACGTGTTTTTGTAGTTGTAAGTTGTAGTTGTAATGTAGTGTAATTAGTGTAGTGTAGTTGCAGTTGCAGTTGTAGTTGTGGTGTGGTGTAATTAGTGTAGTGTATTGTAGTGTACTGTAGTGTTGTGCACTGTAGCGTGCTATAGTGATCTATAGTGTAGTGGAGTCTAGTGTATTGTAGTGTAAAGTAGTGTAGTTGTAGTTGTAGTGTAGTGTCGTGTAGTGCAATGTAGTGGGAGTTGCAGTTGTAGTCTTAGTGCAATGCAATGTAATTATATAGTGTAGTGCAGTGTGGTGTAATGTAGAGTAGTTGTAGTTGTATTTGTAGCTGAAATGTACTGCAGTTTAATTACTGTAGTGTATTGTAGTGTATTGTAGTGTATTGTAGTGTATTGTAGTGTATTGTAGTGTAACGTAGTGTAGCTGTAATTGTAATTGTAGTTGTAGCTGTGGTGGTGGTGGTGGTGGTGGTGGTGGTGGTAGTGGTGGTGGTAGTAGTCGTAGTAGCAGCAGCAGGAGGAGTAGTAGTAGTAGCAGGAGTAGTAGCAGTAGTAGCAGTAGTAGTAGTAGTAGTAGTAGATAGTAGTAGATAGTAGTAGATAGTAGTAGTAGTAGTAGTAGTAGTAGTAGTAGTTGCAGTTGTAGCTGTCTATTATCTATCTGTCTATTTGCAAGCTTGAAAACGAAGCTATTCTGCGAGACTTCACGCAGCAATTCTGCGAGACTTCCTTAATTTTTGAACTTGACAACGTCAAAAACGAAGCAATCTGCGAGACTTCCTCATTTTTCGAAGTTGACAGCATCAAAAACGAAGAGATTCTGCGAGACTTCCTTCAAAAATGGAAAGTTGAGTGCAGAGCTGACGGCCTCGTACCAATGCGTTTCCGATTTTTCCACTCCACCTGTCTAAAGTATTGCGCTTGCCACGAAAAAGTGAGGTCAGGTCATACGAAGTGCTGCGCCTGTCACGCAAAATCATCTTCCCAAAACTGAAGATCTGATGCTCCAAAATGCAACCCCTCTCAGGAAATCAGCGCCCGGACCTCATAACATCTCTGATGAACATGTCTCTTGTACTCCGCCTGCCAGGGAAAATGTATCTTTGCAGATCCTCTTCAAATGTCCCACGCCTGCCATCGCTTTTGGAAATGCTACAAAACCCTCACGTTCTGCTCTCTCATCTGCCCAGCGGGTTCCGCACCCGCCGCTTTAGCGAGCATACTTTTCGACCCTCCGGAGCCACAAATATTGGAAAAACACAGTGTTTCGCGACTTTACTACCTTTTCACGCGCCTGGATCTTCTTTCTTCTGAGGCTTTCTCTTTTTTGATCTTCTTTCTTCTTCTCTTCTCTTCTCTGACTCTTCCGATCTCTGCTTTTCATCTGTCCATATTGTCGGAAGTTTGACTTCTAAACTTCCCCTCGACAAACACACTTAAACTCATTTAAACATAATATATATATATATATATGCACATACATACATATATACGCATACAAGTACATATAAATACATCAACATGCATCCAATACATACTGTATCATTGCAAAAACCACATACATACATATCAATACATGCAAATACATGTAAATACGTGTGAATGCATATAATATAAATACAACTAGGATGCCTGATCCGCCATCGGTCCAATAGCAAGTGTTTAGTAGATATGTCAACAAATAGTTTTAAATTTTCACATTTTAACATCTCAACTTAACATTTTAAACTTTTAACATAATCTTGACATTTTAACATCTTGACAGACATTTTGACATGAATTTTACATGCATGTTAGCATTTTTTACAGACATTTTTAAACCTACATACATGCATACATACGTACATACTTGCATGCATACATGCTCATACATACATACATACGTGCATACATTCTTACATATATACATGTCTACATACATACATTTTGACATACATTTTTACATACATGCATCTTGACATACATACATTTTTACATACACGCATTTTTACATACATACAATTTTACATACATACATTTTGACATACATACATACATACATGCATACATGCAGACATGCATACATACATACATTTTGACATGCATACATTTCTACATACATACATACATACATTTTTACATACATACATTTTTACATACATACATTTTCACATACATACATACATTTTTACAAATATACATTTTTACATACATACGTTACAAACATGTATACATACATTTTTACATACATTTTTACATACGTGCATTTTACATACATACAATTTTACATACATATATTTTTACATACATGCATTTGAAAAACATACATTTTTACTTACATACAATTTTACATACATACACTTCTACATACATACAATTTTACATACAATTTTACATACATACATCATACATACATACATACATACATACATACATACATACATACATAGATACATACATACATACATACATACATACATAATTACATACATACATTTTTACATATATACATTTCTACATGCATACATTTTTACATGTATACATTTTTACATACTTACATACATTTTTACATACTTAGATACATTTTTACATACTTAGATACATTTTTACATACATACATTTTTACATACATACATGTTTTTCATACATTTTTACATACATGCATTTTACATACATACAATTTTACATACATACATTTTTACATACAGTTCAAAAAAACAAACATCTTTACTTACATACAATTTTACATGCATACATACATTTTTACATGCATACAATTTTAGTTACACACAATTTTACATACATACGATTTTACATGCATACAATTTTAGTTACACACAATTTTACATACATACGATTTTACATACATACAATTTTACATACATACAATTTTACATACATACAATTTTACA
>Ga0126342_10012398_pt1 | contig 15205 bp, 12 predicted proteins | sample Cyp1metagenome_FD_92528 | JGI IMG/M metagenome (GOLD analysis project Ga0126342, IMG submission 92528) | Coral microbial communities from Lord Howe Island, Old Settlement Bay, Australia - Cyphastrea 1 metagenome | ecosystem: Host-associated > Invertebrates > Cnidaria > Coral ...
CACTCTGAGGTCTTGCAAAACATGCAGGACTTCAAAGATATGGAGGCGCCAAAGGTGCTAAAGGCATTGGTGCCAGAAAAAATCATCACTCGTGGATCAGGTGGACATTGGAAACCTTGGGGACCCTAAGATAGCATCATCTGGGATTAGACATACTTGAATATAGCATCAGGAGCCCCTAGGACACCAAATATGTATGAATATGGGCTCAGGAGCCCCTAGGACACCAAACAGAGATACCAGAGTCTGGCTTCACTTTTGGAAGACGAGTGCACGGGCCTAGTGCTGGACTATTTACCTACAAAAACTGGGCCATTTTTGGGGTAAATGTAGGTAAATATTCCAACACCATGGAGCATCTGGGTATACATAATTCAATCCCAATTTTCCATTGCCACCATGGATTCCTACAGGGACATCTACAAATACTGGGGGTGTTACTGGTTCTACCACTGCTGTTGTTGGAATGACAATGCTCGGACATGTTTGGACCGTTTTTTGCTCTCTGGTTCAATTTAGTTTGTACATAATTATATATATATATATATTATATATTTGTGTGTATGTATGTTGATCATCCTAAATCCCGTTACTTCTGATATCTTCTGATGTTCACATTCACACCATTGATTTACGCGTTACAGGGTTGCATCAAGCTATGGTCAATGATAGCCACAAGGGTAGAACTTGGTCATACCTCACCAAGGACATGGCGCAGCCAGCCTTCACCCTTGCGCCAGTGCCCTCACCGGCAGCGCCGGCAGCGCACGCGCTTAGCGTGCGCGGCAACGCGCTGTCGACTGCGGCAGCAAGGCTGGGTCCCAGGGATATACCCTCTTGTAAACATACAAAAAACTATGGAAAATCACAATTTTTAATGGGTAAAGCAACTATAAATGGCCATGTTCAATAGCTATGTTTGTTTACCAGAGGGTAAAACATCTTATAACCCAGTTACAAACATAACTAATCCCATGGCCCATCTAAGATAGTCATTCTATCCAGCCTTCTCGGGAAATGTTTTTATAGCCATGGGCCCATGGGCCCATGTTGCCTCATTCTTGTTGGGTGGCTATTGTATCTTTGAGGGTGTCAGGCCGGCTGCATCCATATAGATGTTGAAGGATGCTTATATAGTGTTTACATGCGTATATCTGTATATAAATACATGTGTATATACAATATATTATATAATATATATTATATAGATTTTATATTATATATAATTTAATATATATATATATAGTATCTCTCTTCTGGAAATCAAGGCCATGCAAGTTGGTGACTTTGAGAAAGCACTCCTCAAATGTTGTGGTTTCTCGTGTTCTGCCAGGGCCAGGTCGGAGTCGGAGGCGGCCGTGAAGTTGTCTGCCATAAACCTACCATGACTGGGGATGGTCTGAATCCTCATCAAAATGGTGACTTGGGGATACCCTCTGGTAAACTAACATAGCTAATTATTGAAAATGACAATTTATAGTGAGTTTTCCCATTAAAAATGGTCATTTCCCATAGTTATGTTAGTTTACCAGAGGGTAGTTTCTGGTTTACCAGCGTGGGAATTTTATCATTTCTACATCTTTGTACTATCGGAACTTTGGATGTATTTTTGGGGGTATGGTTTTTGTACATTTCGCTGGCCCGTTCAGATTATCAATGTAGCAGTTATAGAAGAGATATATATATATATATATTGAACAACAAACATCGACCTACAAACATTGAAAACATCGACCTTCTGGTATTTGTTGGGTCCATGTCTGACCATTTTTCGAGCGATGCTGAAGCATGCCTTGTTTTGTGTTTTCACCATGTGTTCTATCCATTGTGACAAAACAGGGTGAGTATCAAAAATGTGATTATCAAGAATGTATGTTGTGTTCACATTGATTGCTTATTGACCCAAATGGAATTGCTCGCATGTTCACATTCAGTGCTGGTTATTATTCTCATCAATGCCTTAACTTATACATGTACCCTATTTCGTAGGTGTGTCCATTCGCATGTTGGTGAACCCCTGGCTAAACGTTCTGCAAGCTGGTCTGGCTTGTGGAGGAACAGTTTTGCTTCAATTGTGTTTGAGCCCTCAGATGCAGAAACATTATGAAACATTGGTATTTTTCGTGCTTTACCATGATAGATGCTCGACATATTTGACATCTTTGGGCTTTATTGGAATCGTTTCCTTCAACAAATCGTTACCCTTATGGTCCTCCACTCTCTTTTGTGGCTGACTCCTGTCACCAGTTCTATTCCAGTTGGTTGATTCAACCATGTTATATTTTCACCATAGCTCAACATTTGTTTCCCCATGATCATCCCACATGACAGGTGTTTAATGGATATCTCAGATTAAGTTGGATATACATCCACATCATGTTCCCATACCCAGATGCTCCATGTATAAATAGGTAAATGTAGGGGCAAATGTTGGGTCGTTTTTGGGGTAAATGTAGGTAAATATTCCATACATAGACTGTCTGGTATATATCTATCCCTGGATTTCCTTGTTAAAATCGAAATACATAGTGGATGAATACTATGCCCCCGGAATATCCCCATATGTTCCCACATTCTGACCCCATGATCCTATATTTCCCCTCTGGTTATATCAAATAGCTATGGAACATGGTCATTTATAGTTGATTTACCTATTAGACATGGTGATTTTCCAGTTCGCAAACTATCAGTTTACCAGAGGATACATTCCATTAAATTTCATTAAATCTCAATAAAGATGATTATATTCCATAGCTATGTAAACTTTTACTTCCGAGGGTGTCCCATGGGTTGAAGCCACCAGGCAACTTCAAGGTGGCCCCTCTTACTTTGCCTTGGTGCTGTGGCGCCAGTGGGGGCACTCAAGAAAGGGGAGACTTTTTTTTGACGGACAACAGCATGGGAAAATATAGGAAAATGCATTATTATCCAGTGTAAACGTAAACAAAGATTTTAATAGGAAAGTCAACTACGATTGTATTTTGCCGATGTTTTTTCATGTTCCCACTGGAAAATCCACTACTTGGATATACGTATATAGTGTGTATATATATGTATATATAGGGAACGTGTTCGAATTTTGCTAAAGAGTTCCTCTAGCAAATTCATACGTATGGATCTTGTTTATTTATTTAAGTGTTTTTTTGGACATTCATATGTTAAACCTTCGATCTTGTCCATCTTGGGGGGCTATTAACCGGCTGGGGATATGGCTTCCAGCTACTAGTGACTCGAGATATGATGAATTTCAATCAAAAGTACTGTAATTTAGCAGCAATAGCCATTCAAAATTGACCCATTTCATTGGTTTTCCATATCGGCTTCGTCGACCTGCTGCTTCGAGGTTTTGGTTGGCCGAAGACAGAGGAGGTGATCCTGTCGAGGGGCATTGAGTAGCCTAAAAAAAAAGGGATGGATTGGTAGAGCTCTTCTGAAAGTCCGAAACCACGGTAAAAGTATGTAAAAGTTGTAAATACGGATGGCTTCACCGCCTAAATCAAAAGTTGCAAGTATCTGTCAAACTGGGATCGGGTCGCATTTGTTTTTTGCCCCTCCGCCACGGCTGTGACAAGTAGCCGCGTTTCTTCTATGGCATGACAAACTTGTCCTGGTTGCTGATAACGGATTTCAAACCGTGCTTCGTTGCCCTTTTCGAAGATAAGCTATGAACATCTATGAACCCAGACCCAATGCCCTGTCATGCCCTGGAGATGGGTCGCAATTCCAGGCTCCAGAGGCCCAGAGCCAAGAGCACAACAATGTTTGCAATTTGATTCTATGATTTCACCGAAAAGTGGAGTGTACTGAGTAAACCTCATTTTTACCCACGCATTGAAATGAGCCATGGCTGGAACTGATTGGCAAAATCATGGGATTTCAGATCTCTGAAACCAATCATATCCAATCATTTGAGGCTCCATAGCTCGTTTTGACCAAGAAAAATCCATCAGAATCCAAAGATATAGTCCCAACGGATCCAGATATATCCAGATGCGCGTTTCTCATCGTTTCTCAACAGGATACCCCAAGCCATGACAAATTTCCCCTTCCAAGATCTCCAAGATCCAAACCAGGCCGACTTTGGGGATGATTTTGGGGTGACTGCAGTGACTGCCCCTGGAGGATAGCAAGAGGACGCACTGCGTGTGCGGCAAAGGCTTGGCGATAGACACTGCAAAGGATAGGCAAAGGCATGTTTCGCTCTAGGACTCTAGGCCCCCATGCTCCATGGAAATAAGTGCTACAATAAACGGGGCCCCGTTTGCAATAGCTAAGTCACTTCATGACTCCAATAAACTCTGGTTTATGATGATTGTATAGTTGTTGGGATTTGTAAACCAATTTACAGCTGGTGGGACCTCAGTTTGTAAGTGCCACATTGTTGCCGCGCATTGCAGAAGCCAGGCTCGAAAGATCCTCTACAGAGAAGACGGCCGGAAACAGGTGCGCTGCTCAACAATTTTTATTCCGCAAACCCTGTGAAATGAATTTTCTCTTGATGGAGCATCCTGTTTGAAATTGGATGAGAAATGGGGGTACCCCTCATGACTTAGGAAACCTCCACTTGTGGCAAACTTGAAGCTTTCCAAAGCCATGGGGGTACCTCAATAGCTGGATGGTTGATTTCATGGAAAAACATGGAAAATCCTTCGAAAAGTAACGTGTGAATGATTTGTGGAATCTCAGCCAATGCTTCAATTAGATTCATGGAATTTCCCCACTGGAATTATATGGGATGAAATATGGGTTATTTATGGAGTACACAAAAACCACCGATCCTAAGTGGAATCCATCAATACTTCGAACACACCATCAATTACCATCAGAATCATTATACATTGGAAGCAACACTAGACATCACTAGAGTGTATGTACGGCACTGACTAAAGCCCGTATAGTATCCTGCAAATGGCTATGAATCAATACCTATTAATACCATTTTTAGTGGGATGAACATCCATTTGCCAGCTATTTTGATGTTCACCAGGGGTACAAGGTTTTGACACACTGCCCAATCATCTAGCACCTCCCGTAAACGACTCTGTCCATGGTTGGAAAAGACGCCTCACTTAACCCCAGACCTCCGTCTGCACAGCCATTGTTCATAATTCATACCCTCTAGTAAACGTTTACATAGCTATTGAAAATGGCCATTTATAGTGGATTTTCCCATTGAACATGATGATTTTCCAGAGTTATGTTAGTTTACCAGAGGGTATGTCCATAATTGTCCCAATTGTCATTAGCTGATAATCCCACTATTCATCAGAAAATTTTATCAATTTCATTGGGCAAATCATTGCAGTCATCAATTTCCAAAGATGAATTTTACCCTTAAGAATTCAAGAAAATCTTCGCCAAAATCTTGGTTCAAATGGTGATTAATTACATTTAATTACAAATTACCAATTGCATAAAAAAAAATCGCCGGCCAATCGCCATGATTTTCTATGGGGGTTTCCCACATTGCTGATTTATGATTATCATTATATCATCTATTTCTACAAACTTACAAATTGCGATGATATGGTTTTGTCTGAAAATAGGATACCCCGTTCCATCCACTAGTTGATTAAATCATTCTCCAATCAGAATAGACATTTTGAAGGTATACCCAAATTTCAGGAATACCGATATATATATATATATATATATAATTATATATATATGTCTAGTATATATATATGTGTGTATATAATATATATATATATATATATATATGGGGATGGTATATTGTTGGGTTTCCACATTACTCTAACTAGGAGTAAAAACAAAAAACCATTGGACAACACTTGGTAATTACCAGCAATTACCAGTGATATCCGGTGATTCATAATTCACCCAGATTTCCATAATATGTTCACCAAATGGCTGCCATCCTATTTTCCCAGTAATATATTCATGGCTGCCATAGGGCCTAAGGTGGCCAGATGGCCTAAGGGTCTGCTGGAAAGTAACTTATCTTAACCCATAGGATCCATGTATGCTATATATGGTAACATTTACCATCAATATATATCAATATACCCCAAATGTTAGCAAATATACCAGCACCATGGATCCTATGGGTAAGTAAAAGCTTCACCCAAAACTCCAGATTCCCCGGCAGCTCCCCAGTCGCCTCCGCGCGCAAAGCGTGCCGTGAGTTGCTGCGGGGCATCGACAAATTGGCCGAGACCGTCGCCGTGACGCTGGGGCCAAGGGGTCGCAACGTGCTGCTGGACAAGGCCCGGTGTGTCCTCGGGTGTCGGGGGCTGGGGAAATAGTCATTGACCTGGAAAAACGAGGAGATTTAAGCTGCTGAAATGAGCGTTGGCTGCAATCTACCCCTGTTGTTTGATGATGATATGGGGTTACACCACCAGAATCCATTTTCGGAATCCCGTTCTTGGGGTTTTGAACACTGCTCATGTGATTTGCCAGCCAAAATGCATCAAAATTAGGTGATTTCATCGGCAAACATGGTGATTCAACCAAGAGAAGTTGTGATTTTGGCAGCAGAAATGGTGATTTAACATGTTTCACCAACAAGAAAAATGGATTTAAGTGACCAAAAATAGGGATTGTTCACTACCAAAAGCCTGGATTGCACATGATTTCACCATGATGTGGCGATTTAAACGTCAACTAAAGGGCCAACACCATTCATGGGATCTACGATGGAATGGCACATGATACAATGATCAGCTGGAGATCCCAAGAACATCCAAGAACTATGATGAAATAAGTAAAGTCGTTGACGACTTGACAACTCAGTTGATGACCATAATATATATATATATTATCAAATACTCCACAAGCTTGGTGTTTCGAACATTTCTTATATTTGGGTTGAATCCAGATGTTTGACAAAAGTTCCACATGTTGGAGGCATGTCTGATTACCCACACGGGAAAAACTTTGAATGTTGACACGAGATAGTGACCTTTTCCCCCTTGCTATTTCTCATGTGTTTTAGTGGTTTGAACACCTACGAACATATCCATTTATGTTTTGGCTATTGTGGTGTGACATGGCGAGCTTGCAGATATTGTGGTGAGTCCTTAGAAAACATCACCACCGGGCAGCAAGACAGGGCGAATTTTCCGCTCCACAGATTGTGAACGATGGTCCGAAGCTGAATTTCGGAGAGAACACCTGGGCAAAGCTACATCTAAGATCTGCCATGAATAGACAATGGGATGCGAGTCTTATCTCAAGATTCCAAAGATTTTTCAAAATACCAAGATTCCCAAAAAAAACACTGTTCAAAATGATAGCCAAAAGAAAGAACCTAATAAAAAAGGAAAAACACCATGAAAACAGAACAAATTTTCGGAATGACACAAAATGAACATACAATGAACAATGATTTGAATATAAATCAGAACCAGGCTGCTGCGGGAACTTGCAAGATAAGACCGTGTAGTCCATTTGGGGATTTCATATTTCTAACATGTTCTAAGTGTTAGGATCGTTAGGGTCTTGACATGTCTTGATCTTCGACCCATTTCATTCATCACCGGTGGGTCATGGTGCAGAATCAGCTGAGGTGTGACGATTGCAAAGGAAATCGAACTGGAAGATCAAGTCCCCTGGCGAGTTTTGGGGGTCGTGTCATGTATCGCTTCACTCTGAATCTATCATCAAATTCTCAAGGTATGGGTGAAGATCGTCATCAAATGCTTTAAATTATCACTTAATTTTGACAAAAACTCGTTGTTTTTTCTTGATCCGGGGAACAAAAAATCACCAAACCTTCCCTTCCTCCAGTCGATCTGCATCCCATCATCCCATCCCATCCCCTCCCAGGTGGAAAACACCGGGGTTCAGCTGATCCGTCAAGCCTCCGCCAAGACCAACGAGGTCGCTGGAGATGGGACCACGTCCGGGGGCACCCAGTGGGGCGCTGGGGATGGCAGAGTTCGATAGATACCCTCTGGTAATGACTAACATAGCTATTGAAAATGACCATTAATAGTGGATTTTCCCATGAAAAATGGTGATTTTCAGTTTACCAGAGGGTATCTCATGTATCATGTAGAGGTTGGATCGGCTCAAGATGTCTCAAGTATTTGAACCAAGATTTGAGAAAGGATACATGGCACGGATCAGGCTTTTCGAGCCGCGGGAACTTCCGATTCTGGTCAGATTGCTGTGGGCGCTTCATAACTCCCATGACTCTGCCCCGAGCAACAAAAACTTGATTCTCAAAAATATTTTCCGAAAGGGGTATGAAGAAAACATATCATATGAAGGGTATCCGAATTTCACATCATTTCAAGGGATTCCCTCAAATTGCCATCACGCAATGTGAAGCCCCCAATTCCCATTAAATCCCAGGAACTTTCAAAGACTGTATCATGTGGCCATAGGATTAGTGATTCCTGGTTAGTAATTGGGGCCCATTAACACCCTATATCGCAATGAAATAATCCATTTACTAACTAGTTAACAAAGTCCATGACCCATCAAAGCACTGTATCCATCCCAGATGCTCCATGTATGAAACATTTACCTACATAGAAGCCCCAAAAATGGCCCAGTTTGTAAATATTCCAGCACCAGCATCTGGGTATCGCCTAGGACGGCAACCATTTTGGCGCACGCCATGGTCAAGAGTGGCATGAAGCAGCTGGCAGCTACCTCGGGGGATCGGGGGGGATCTTGGGGCCCCACATTTCGAGCTAGGTTCATGGGTCAACAAAAAACACTTAGATGAATTGAATATGCCCATTTATGGGATGGATATGGGTTGGATTATGGGAATATGGGTTGGATTCTTAGTAAATGGATTCCTAGATTTATGGGATGGAATCGATGGAATATGGCTTGGATTAATCATGATTAATCATGATTAATCGATGACATACACCTTAAGGATCCGTTTGGACCCGCACATCCAAGTAGTGGTTTGGTGTCATCCTTAAGTTCTTCCAGTAGGGTTCAGTAGGGGGAAATGTCCAGTAACCGGGGTGAACAGTTCACCACTTAGTGGGGTGAACCAAGGCATTAAGAAGCAGAACGTAGACCCCACAGATGGAAATTTGAGCACCAGTAAGAATGGCTTTGATATGGCTATGAGTCAAAAAATGCTGGGACTCTAGGTACCCCAAAAAGATCAAAAAGTAGCTGGTATAGCTGGAAGAAACTCTTCCCAGTCATTTGCTAATTTCATAGATTTTCATAGTTAACCATCCCCATATGAGATTTAGGATAGGTATGGTTTGGATGTGGACCAGCTGACCTTGCTGAGCCCCATTGCGACCACTGCCATGGGACTCTATGCGGATTGAGGTACCCGTTTGATGAACTCAGGAGGGAAAACATGAGTCTATAAGTTTGGTAGCTGGTTTGCATACCAATAGTTTGTCTCAATTGAATACCAAACTCATTGTCCAAAATTTGTAGTCTTTGGATTGTCTTTGGTAACTGTATCTGTAAGTTTGTCTCACTTCTCATTGGTAAAATTGGATGACAAACCAAAACTTGGAGATGGAAGCCCCAAAGATGTCCAAAAGGTGTTGCCCCAGTTCGTTACTTAATTTGCTCCATAACTAAATTATTATGATTGTGTATATCGAGTGTAACTAGGCTGTATGGTGATTATAAAGTATTTCGTTACATGATATCAATTGATATCATCACTATGGTGATTGACTATTGTTATAATATATATAATTACATCACCATTCACTTCACTAGTGATAAATTATGATATTATGGTGGGTCACTTCACTAGTAATATATATATATCATTATAACACCCACTTCACTTCCATATATAATAACTATGGTTTTCTGGTTTAAAATCCCACAGAGCCGTGTCCGTTTAGCCTGTTTTTAGATAGGCGTTCTGTTGACTTGTAAAAGGGATCATAATTTACCACATGGTTGGCGAACAAAAATGAACCTTTAGGTTCGCAGTTCGCAATCCATCCTCGTAGCAACGCTCATCTATATCCATAGCATTTAATAGATAGATGTCCCTCTCGAAACGTCGCGATGGTCCGTTGTTCCGTATGATTTTCCAGGTGGGTGGTGCCAACCCTGTGCAAGTGAAGCTGGGAATGGAGAAGGCAAAGCTTTGTACAACTTAAGGATGAACATAGGATGTATGATAGAAATTTATATAATATCACTTCACCTAAATTGATAAATAATATATATTAATATTATATATACAGTACATGACCTAAATTGATATATATATATATATAATATATGTTGATATTATATATATATATATATAGATCATCATGTTGTACACCCCAAAAATCCGTTGCTTCATCACTATGTTCCCTATTAAAATAGACTAATGTGAAGCTGGTCCTACCGGTATAGCCTAGCCTGTCGCTTTACGTACGTGGACGGCCGGAGAGAAGCCACCTGGGGGATGGTCATCAATACATAGGGATTTCATTCCCATTTATAGATGGTTTACCTATTGAAAATGATGGTTAATGATGGTTAATCATGGATAATATAATGCTTAATGATGTTGGTTAATGGTGATTAATGACATTCCTATGGAAGCCATGTCCCATTTAAAAAGATGGTTTACCTCTTGAAAATGGGTGGATTTTCTATATAGTGATCTGCTGATTGGTGGTGACTGGAACCATGGAATTTTATGACTTTCCATGCAGTTGGGAATTTTATCATCTCAACTGACGAACTCATATTTGTTCAGAGGAATTGAAACCAACAACCAGAAAAAGCTGTGACTTTCACCATGGCACACATGTTCTGCACACATTTGTACACTTTTTTCTACCCACCGGTACCCAAAACCACACAAATCTTGGTACATATTATACCATACTTGGAGCATATGGAAATGGTTCGGGGCCAAGCAATTCTGACTTAGCCACCAAAGTACGAATCATTTAGGATCACTGTGTTCGATCTCGCCAGGCTAATGCACTCTCACCATTTTCTTATGGGTAATTCAACTATAAATGGGAATTTCAATAGCTATGTTAGTTTACCAGAGGGTAAGTATGGGATTATTTGTTTATTTATGGATTTTGATGTTTATCCATGTATGGCACAGGGTTTGGTTGATAGATACATAATTATTTGTCTATGTCATAAATATACACACCATTCAATGTTCCCTCTTTAGCTTTCTTTTGCCTTGGCTCAGATGGACATGGTGGTGGCGATGGTGGACTTGAAATTGGAAGGGCTTGTACATACCCAGATCTGTTTGACGCATCTGGAGCCTGCATTGAATTCATTCCCCTTGATTTTGTCCCATTCCAAGCCCATTTCATCCATGTTTATCCATGTATGGCATAGCATGCTGTTAGTTTTGTTGGTTGTTTTGCTGCATATCGATTTAGACATGGTACACTTGAATGTCATAGATGGATTTCAGGATGATATTTGGATATATTTGGTATCTTACTTAGATCATGTTAGACCCTTCCTTTTCAAGGAGAAAAAACTTAACCAAACCTTTTCAGAACTCTAAGTTGCTGGCAGTGCCAGGCAGCCGGCTACATAGTGCAGAGAATTGAAGAGATTGCGCCGACCTTGAAACGTTGACGAGTTCATGGGTCAGTCATCATCCCATTGGTTTTTCGTGTAAGTTTGGCAGGTAAATCCTATATACATATATATGTGGGTAAATTATAACGACCTCACTGTTCTCCCTCATTGGAATCATGGTTTTTATAGGGAAATCATCCCCAAATGGCCGAACTATTCAGGTTAGTGAAATATTATATATGATATATATATATATATTGTATTTGAGTGTTTGAATAAAACATAGTTACAGTTTCCTACAGGTTTTATCCTCAAATCTAGCGATTGAAATGAAGTCAACAGCCTGCCTGGATAATCGTAACCCAGAACCTGCGGCGCCGATGGAGGCAGTTGTTGCTTTGGGGTTCTAGGTATCACATGGTATCACATGGTATCACATGGTATCACATGGTATCACATGGTATCACATGGTATCACATGGTATCACATTATCACATGGTATCACATTGTATCACCCTGTTGAACCCCCCATTGCGGGGCGTAGTATCTGAAGGTCAGGTTGTCACCGTGGTAGCACTTTAACGAACAGACGATATTAGCATTGAGGCTGTGCCTGTGAGCGATACGGACATGCAAAAGATCAAACAGGCAGGGCACGTTTTTTGGTCATCCCCATTGCGGGGCTTACAGATACCATAGATTTCTAGTGGCCCCGGTGGTTGATAGCCGCGATTTTCAATGTTAAGCCCTCCTGGGGCCTGTTGTGGGCCTTAAGTTAAGGGTCCCTAAGACTTCACAGATGGACCTGGTGAACTACTGGTGAATGCGTGGATGTGCCATCATGTGCCATCATGTGTCATCATTTGTCCAAGATGTCTATGAAGGAACTTGAACTTTCTGTATCCCACTTATGTCCGCTTATCCCACTGATTTTTGGGGTTGAGGGCTCAAAAAGATGAGGTTTGCTGTCGGAGCTAGTGCTGGTTGGTTCAAACACCAATGCTGTTGCTTCAAGCCCCACTTTTCTTGGTGGAATCGATGTTTCACAGGGCACAAGTCGAAAGTGTACAATAAAAGCAGTTGGTTGAGTTGAAGACCAATCACAGAAGTCGTATATGCTTCAATCATTCAATGCATTTCATACCCAGATGCTCCATGTATGGAATACTTTCCTACATATGGGCCATGTTTGGGGTAAATGTAGGTAAATATTCCAGCACCATGGAGCATCTGGGATATACCCTCTGGTTATTTCACATAGCCATGGAAAATGGTTCATTTATAGATGGTTTACCTACTAAAAATGGTGGATCTTTCCATGGCTATGTTAGTCATGACCAGGTTGGCTCCATCTCTGCGGGCGGCGATGACGAGGCGGGAAAAAAGCCAACAGTTGTATCCAAACATTATGAAATCATCATGAAATTAGAAGTTATTAAACCAGTTATAACCTATATAGTATTAACAAAAGAATTAACTGATGTCATAACTTATAACATGTTAAAATAGTGACATTCGATTTAGAACCAATTTAACTATCTTAATATAGTGTGTGTGTGTGTGGATATTCTCTTTCCTCCAAACCATTTGAAACATCCTAATCAATTCCATTTCAACCCATTCTGATTTGCCATTGTGATCATTGTGCCCAAATTCCATAATTCCATGTACCCTCTGGTAAACATACTAACATAGCTATTGAAGCCATGGCCCAGTCGAAATAGATTTATAGTGCATTTACCCATATTTTCATAGCATCATGTTTTTCCATGGTTATGTAAACGTTTACCGGAGGTTATCATCTGCCACCACTGGGTCAATTCCCCAATTCCCGAGATGGGATGATCATGGATGATCCATATGGTCCATAGCCCATGTTTTCCCAACTTTATTTACCCTCTGGTAACCTAACATAACTGTGGAAAATCACCATGTTTAATAGGTAAATCAACTATTTCTATGGCAATTTTCAATAGCTATGTTAAATTACCAGAGGGTAAGTATATTTAAGTACTGTTTGCATTTCCAGTTGCCATCGATCAAATCCCGTTACTTGTTGGTTCTATACACGTCGGTGCAAATGGCTGGCAAAACACATAAAACTTTGACCTTCCCAAGCGGAGGTACAAAAAACAATGTCATTGAAGGAACCCGGTTTTTAATCAAACATATCCAGCTCCAAGAGAAATACCCGTGCAGGGAATCTGAACACTGCCACAATGAACACGATCATCATATATATATACTGGTTGGTGGTTTCAAACATTTTTTATTTTCCATTTCATATATGGGATGTCATCCTTCCCATTGACGAACTCATATTTTTCAAGATGGGCACAGACATTGCACCACCAACTAGATACATCCAGGTACACCATTTCCCCGGGATATGCAGGCTGGCCAAATGATCGCTGACGCCATGGAAAAGGCAATCAGCCTGATTTTTTCTCGATTTATTGGGTATTTATTGGGTATACGGGTCTACCCCATTTGAGATATTCGATGCTGATTGGTGGTGACTGGAACCATGGAATTTGATTAGACTTTCCAGAAACAGTTGGGAATGGAATAATGATCCCAACTGACGATTCGTCCATCATTTTTCAGAGGGGTAGGTCAACCACCAACCACGATGCCATAAACGAATAGGCCAGAGGATACGCCATCGGATTTTGGGACTTTCCTGTGACATGTGCCACTAAAATGAGGTGTTTAGGATGGTAAAGGTAGATACGGAAAACCATTATTTGACACCACCATGAAAAAGTATGGTAGATGATTGTAGTACAGTATGTTCCATATCATTTCCTAGGGTAGTCTATAACTTGAGTCACACCCAATTAGCAGTTGAAATCGAACTTGGAGATTCCCAAAGTTTTGAGTCAATAGTAAACCCAAGTTCATAAACCACAACATTGGAGAGTGTATGCCACACATTTCTGTTGATATTGATTTTACATGGTTTTTACAACATTACTGTTGCTCTACAAATACGTTGTTATTGAACCATGGAGTCCAACTTCATAAATCACTGGGGTGCATTGGCATTGGTGAAACTTCCCTGCATTATTTGGATCATTTTACATGCCCCCAAAGGAAAACGATTAACCAGTGATTGATATTCAAACATGGGAAGTCTAGTGGTTTTGGGCATGTGCTTGTGTTCCTTCATTTTACGGAAGATGTACGCGATACTGTGAACGTTGTGATCTTTCAGATGGTTTCCGACAACGTTCACAATCTCCAAGTTCCTGCATCATGTCTAGAGTAGTTTGGGTCAGAATCTTGGCATCACTAAAAAAAGAGTACATCATTGATATATATATATATATTATGTCAAAAGTAGCTGCCCCAAAGCCTTCACATGGAAGTCTAAAATTAGTGATTGGGAAAGTGATTTTCCATTTTTTTGGGTAAATTCATATAAATTCAAAATATAGGGATCAAGATTTAAGATCAAGTGGACTCGCGAGATGGGGTCCGAGCCAAGTTGTTATCTATTTTCTAAGTTTGTTGTTCTCAAGCTATCTATATAGTAAGATTTTACTTGATTTCTCATGATTTATCCATAATTCGTAAGATTTTACAATTTTACTTCCGTGTTTTTGGGGGATACCCAAAGCCCTGGAAGACAAGTGGAGCCAGCCAGTCGGCCATGTGAGGTGGGTGGCAGTGGTGTGATCTCCTTAGAAGAGCCGGATCCACCAGACCCGCCTGGGTGTGTTGAATG
>Ga0126342_10012399_pt1 | contig 15205 bp, 14 predicted proteins | sample Cyp1metagenome_FD_92528 | JGI IMG/M metagenome (GOLD analysis project Ga0126342, IMG submission 92528) | Coral microbial communities from Lord Howe Island, Old Settlement Bay, Australia - Cyphastrea 1 metagenome | ecosystem: Host-associated > Invertebrates > Cnidaria > Coral ...
GCAGGGAACACTGGGCGAGGATGGTCGTGGTTGAGGTCCGGCAGGGAACATTGGGCGTGGATGGTCGTGGTTGAGGTCCGGCAGGGAACACTGGGCGTGGATGGTCGTGGTTGAGGTCCGGCACGGCAGAGAACACTGTGGATCGCGGGTCGCAGTTGAGCAAGGACGCCGAGGACGACGAGGACGACGAGGAGGACGAGGAGGAGGAGGAGAGGAGGACGAGGCAGGAGGAGGCGGAGAAGGAGGAGGAGAAGGAGGAGAAGGAGGAGGAGGAGGCAACTGACATAAAATCTAACAACCCTCACCTGGCAGGTGGGGAATGAAAATAGCTTGCCATGCTGCGTTTCAGACTAGTTATTCTACATCTCGTCATACTGTACTATGTAAACCTCTCTGTGCAGACGTCTCCAGCTCCTTTTTGTGCTTTGGATCACTTTTGTAGCTTTAACATCCTTTAGTCTATGATAAGGAATGATTCCAGCAAGGTGCACGGCACGAGCAGCCAGACTTGTGGCGGCAAAGTGCCTGGCAAGAATGGCGACAGCGACCTCCAGATGGTGTGATCCTTGTCCCTACCTCCGAAATAGTGCAGCAGGTGCGGTTGTGATGGTTGTGATGGTTGTGAACCGTTGTGTTTCAGCGGCATTTGTGTAATCAGACTGGTGCAAATGTTGAGTGACATTGTGATGCTTGAAATGAATGAAGGCGACTGGAAAGTTTTGGTGCTGCAATTTTGCTACTCAAGACTGCCTCGGCATTCGCTTACCTTCCCCTGACATCTTACTCCTTTCATCATGAACGCCCCTCTTCGATTGGGCTTGCACCTGGCTTGCTTGGTGCATTGCTTGGTGCTGGTTCACTCAGAAGAGTCTGGCACTTGCTCTGAGACCGTGACAGCCAAGCCAAGTGCCGCCCTACTCCAAGCTGGAGCCAACCGCACAGGCAAAACTGCTGATGGGACTCAGCTCACTGAGCTGAACCACGAGGAACACGAGGAACGTGAAGAACTTGAGTCCTTGGAAGATTCTGTGGAAGATGCTGACGAGGAAGAACATCAAGAGCATGAAGAGGTCGTTGAGGCTGTCTTGGACCATGAAGAATCCCTTCTGAAGCGGGCGCATGCTCGACATGCAGCAGAGCTCGAGTTGGAATCTGCCATTGCTGGCAAGAACCGCAGGCGCCGCAGCCGCCGTAGGACGACAACCACAACAACCACTGTTGACTGTGGATCAACTACGGATGACTATTCAATTGGTTGGGATGTGACGGGTTCCATTGACTACTGCGTTGAGGGCCTCAATACGGGAGCTGCGACAGAACAAATTGATTCGAGCAAATGCACTGAATCGACCAGGGACAAGTGGATTTTCCAGGATGATGGCAATGGTTACTGCAGCCTCATTGCGAAATACAATGATGGCCACCGTCGTCGCAACCACAAGGGAACTTCGGTGACATGTGGCACATCCAGCATGAGTGTGGCCTACTGCAAGGTGAACGGCAATCAGGGCTACACCAAATTGAAGCTAGAGGACTTGGGCAACAACAAGTTTTCAATGTGGTGGTATGACAGCTCTGGAACCGGCCGCAAAGCATACAGAGCTGCTGGCAATGGTGGTATTATCATTGCAGATGTATCAAATGGAGATCAGCCCAGTTTCCGAGTCTACAAGAATGGCGTGTACAGCTCTACTTGTCGGATGGCAAAGAGTGATTTGGGTGTCTCTTGCTGGAAGTAGTTTCCAAGCAATTCCCAAGTTCCAATCAGCATTTCCTGGCATCGAGGCTCTTCGCTACAGCCTTTTCGAAGAGCCTTTGTAGTTTTTGCACATTTGGCTGCCGTTTTCAATGCAAGCCTTCGCGACGCCAGGGACTTTTTTGCTTCAATGCCACTTCCTCGCCGCTGCAGTGCGATGTGCGATGCTTCCCGCAGATTTCACTCTTAGCGCCGCAGCGTCTTGAGGTTCAAAACGCTGGAATCGACATGTCTGCTTTGGCACGATGCGTCCCCATATTCAGAGGGCCTCCAACAGTGCCAATTTGCTGGCGAAACACCTATGCTGATCATAGATACATCTTTATGCCATTTGATCTGAAAGTCTAAAAGGATTATTTTTGCAGTGGGGGGTCAGACTTCCGGAAAACACAATCAACCATATCCCAACTCCATTTGAGATATTCGAGTTTTTCTCCCTTCTTTAATCTCAGAAGTAAGCCCATCATTAATCCCAATCCCATAGAAATCAGAAAAATCATAGAATCCCATCGTTAAGCCCATAATAACCATATCATCCCATAATAAATCCCATGACCCCCTGATTCCCAGCTGCCTTTGCAGCGCAGGTGCTGCAGGACCTCAAGCCATTGGCCACAGCGGGAAGAGTCCATGTGGCTGGAGGCCCCATATGTGCAACTACATCTAGATGAATTTTTATGAGTATTATCATTGAGAATTATCATATACTTGATCATATGAAGGCTTACAGGAACCTAGATTTCAATGGCAAAGCATGGTTTCCAGCCACATTTCTCTATTTTCTCTTCCGGAAAGAAGTTGTCTAGGCACTGGCACCTTTTTTGGGGTCAGATCCGGTGTCCAGTTGGCTGTTCAATCAACCCACCAGTTCCAGGAGATGAAGACATGACAGCTCAGCGGAACGAACTCTCGAGAGACGCTTGGCTGATCAAGCAGGTCGCAGGATAGCCAATTCGCCCACATGTCAATTCGCATTGCAGCATAGTCGCAATGTGATGTTTCTCAACTCAATCCTTGTGCGATGGAGGGAATGCCACTCTCAACCACTGTTATACATCCTCAACCGAGTGGTTTAAGTTGGGACTTGAAACATCCACCCAGACGCAAAAAATGGGGGGGATACCACCAAAATTGCAGTTTCAAAAGTTCAAACATCAGATTTTGGGTACCTATATGTACCTATAATTTTTAAAGAAAAAAAATTGGGTACATTGCAGATGATCTGACCATGGCCGAGGCAGGTGTTTTGGTGCTTACTCCCTGGCTGCTCCAATGTCAATCCTGGGCATTGGGGAAAGATGAGGATTTGGCAGCACTGAACCAGGAGTGGATGGAGTGGGAGGGTGGCAGTTTTCAGGATCCCAAGCGGATCCCAGGGGGATCCTTGTTTTATTTTGGTTCTATGTGACGACATAGCTTTACTATCTTGACTGGAGTTACTGTATAAATGAAGCCATTGCAAACTGATCCACAGTTATCTTTCTGCAGGCATGGAAGGTCTGGATATGACAATCAGCATTGCATGCGCAGTGTGCCTCTGGATTTCCATGTGCCATTTCGGCTCAGGGACGCTTTTGTAGACCTTTCGTTGCGCCTCGGCAGCGTGGCCATTTTTGAGGATGCTGGCTGCTCCTGCAGGGACGTCCGTGCCACGGATCAGATGGGCAAAATTTTCGACGCCACAAAAAACGCCCTTGCGGCCCTTGCGGACGCGAATGTCTGGGTCGACCTCCTGGTTCAAAGTGGTGAACTGACTAATGAGCTTGATACCCCACCAATGATTTTATGATTAGATTGATACTCCACCAATTTGCTGACCGTCTACATGTAGGATTCCAACGCCATCCTGGGCGTGACTGTTTTTATTCGCGTAAAATTGCCCAAAACTCGGCACCTCATGCGAAGTGTCAGATAGAATGCAGAATTCTGGCCAAAATTTGAGTCCTCATGGTGCACGGTGTTGCAGAATTCTTCATGGTTTTGTCCAAAACGGTTTACCGGTTTACCCGGGGTTTACCCGAATGACCCTAACTTGGCCACGGCGCGCAACGGCTCCAGGTTGGTGCTGCCGTTGCAGGTGTTGCAGGTGTTGCGCGGCGAGCGAAACCGACCTGGCAACAGAGTATGTTGAGAATCAAAGATCCCGAGAAGTCACTGGAGTTTTACAAAAACAAGATGGGAATGAGGCTTCTCAGCTTATGATTCTTATGATTATCATTAATCCCATCCACCTCATATATCAAACACAACCTAAGTGGCCCCGAATATGTGTAAATCCCCTACCAAACTATGGTTTCTGCAGGGTGTTTAAGATTGGGGGATGTTTTTTTCCCTATAAAGTGTGGTAATTACTTGCTAAAAGCGGTTTAGTTTGAATATGTTTGAAAGGTTTGTGTAGCTCGCTGAGGTTGCTTGATAAACTGGACTTTGAGAGCATGTCATTTTCGTTGTACTTTCTCGCCTCGGTTCCGGAAGAAGAAAAGACACCAGAGCCTGGAAGCGTGGAAGCCCATCGATACCTCTGGAACTTCCCAGGAACAACTTTGGACGTGTCCTTAGTATTGCCAGACGTCAGAAGACCCATGAAAATGGAGCTGGGTCAAAACCCAAAGCTCAATCTCACCAACAATGGGTCAGTGGTAGGTGAACATCAGCGGTCGATCGTGGTCAGCCGCACTGAGGAGCTGACGCACAACTATGGCACCGAAAAAGAGGAAGGGCCAAAGTACCACCCAGGGAATCTGCCACAGGAAGGAGACAGGCCAGGCTGTGCGCATTGTTTGACATCGGATTTGGAGGGATTTGGCACGGCCATGATACGGGCCCCAGGGACAGAAATGGAAATGGGACGAAAACACATGTCAAAAGCTTTAATTTAATACCATTCTGAAAGGGCGAATGCACATCCTTTTGCAAGCTGTTTTTTAATATTCTTGGTATGAAAACCCAGGGTTTCAATACATTTCAAATGTGTTTTAGTCCATAGCCGCTATGCAAGGAACGTCCTATACTTGGGGCATCTTGGGGCTACTTTTCCCAGCCCCGAAATTGGATAGGACATTTTATTGGGACCCCGTTTTGTTCTGCCCAAAGGCATCGTTTCCGCTGGAGATTTTCCAGTGCCAGGCGGGACGGCTTCGGTCATGTGGCCTTCTCAGTTCATGACGTGGAAGAGACCTGCAACGAGCTGGACACGGCGGGGGTGAAGTTTCAGAGCCTAGCCTGAAAGAAAATGAATGGCTGGAGGGGTTGGATTCACATGGATTCACCAGAAAAGCCATTGGATTAATGAAAAATAATGAAAAATGACAATGTTTTGAATCATTTTGAACCATTTCAATGGAAGATATAACACTTGTTGGAATGAAAGGGGTAGCTCAGCTTTTGGACAAAGCCAAATGGAGGGTCCCAGCCGCCTAAGGAAGAAGCCCAATGAAGGCCGCATGAAAGGTTTGGCCTTTGCTTTGGATCCCGATGGCTACTGGGTGGAGATCATCCGAGGTGGACAGAAGGGTCGACACACCTTGGCGCAGACCATGCTTCGGATCAAGGAACGGAACGGCGGAACGGGAGATGCTTTGAGATTTGGTCGGTCGACATTTTTCGACGAAAAACTGCACCAACTGCTCAGCAAATACTGAGTGATGTTGATGCCTGACAGAATTGAAAGTTCAACTCTTGCTAAACCTATGAAGTTCCTGCTTCCAACTTGTGTTGCCTTGGAGGATCCGAAGAAATCCTTGGAGTTTTACACCAAACACCTTGGAATGACCCTCCTGAGCCACAGAGACTTCCCTGACGCGAAGTTCTCCCTGTACTTTTTGGGCACGATGCCCGAGGGAGCCACTGAGTTTCCAAGTGACCGACCCGTGTTGGAGCTTACGCACAATCACGGCACTGAAAATGACGAGAAATTTCAGTATTACAGCGGCAACGAGGCTGACAGGAAAGGATTTGGACATCTGGGTTTCTTAGTGGATGATGTCACTTGGCCAATTGATAGCCACACGCACACACACACACCCTTCCATGCAGAAAATAAACATATGATTCATATGATATAATATATCATGTGTATATATATGTATATATATATATGATCTTATATTATATTATATATATATCATATCATATTATATTATATTATATTATATTATATTATATATGTTCTTTTTGCTATATATTCTGGTCGCTTCGCGACGACAACCGCCCGCACCGGAGTGTTAGCTCCGGAGTTCTAATATAAATATAAATAAAACCACATATGTTCTATGTTGGGCCTTTGTAGGGCGCATGTTGGGAGTATGTTGAGCGCATGTTGGGACTTTGCATCTCTTCAGAAGTGTGCTTTTGATCCTCCCGAGGTCTACGAGACTTGCAAAGAGCTGGAGGAAGCAGGCTATGCCATGCAGAAAGCACCAGATGGAGGGTCCATGAAAGGCCTGAACACGACTTTTTCATAATTTCTCTCTGTCTTACAATTTGTTGAACTCAAACATGGATGTTGACACGTTCAAAAAGATGAGCGCTTTGGGCCAGGTCTTGCCTTTGCCCGCGATCCTGACGGATACTGGGTGGAAATCATTAAAAGAGGAGGTTATGATGAAGCAGCCACTCCGTACTTCTTTGAGAAGTGAAGACGATAAACATCGATGAATTTGTTTGATTTTGTAGCGAGGTCTATGAGCCTAAAAGCTCTCCGAATGACCTCATAGTACATAAAAGCCAGGCCTATTTTAAAGGAAAAGCCTGCAAACATTTCAAGTCCAGCAAAGAGCGGAGAGAAAAGAGCGGAAGCGAAGAGTGTTGCAAGGATCAGGACAAGGGCGATCTTGATCTTGTTTGTACATGGGGAGCACTCTTTGTTTGTACATTCTGCAGGATGTTCTCATCATTTTCGATGACGCCGACGACGTCATCAAGGATGGGGACGACGAAGGCACCCAGGCCGCTGAGTGGCGAGTGCTGCCTCTGTCATGGTGCCGAGTGTTGGTGGAGTTTCATGTGATAGGCTCGGACTGTCTTGGACTTCATGCCGAAGAACCGCGTGCCGGTTCCTAAACATTGACCTTACAACACACGATGACATTGGAGAAAGCGGTGAAAGCCAACAGATTCTAATTTGACAGCTTCAATGGGCTTGGAAATGTCGGACTTCTTCTTGAGTGAAATTTGATGTGATAAGATATGTATGCCTGGGGATCAAGCTAGTTTAGTATCTATTAGTAAGTCTATTAGTATTTGCTACTGTATACAGATCATCTACCTCCCAGGCTAGCATTCTTCAGCACGAGTTGGCCACAGAGGACTGATGAAATAGCAAGAAGGTGGCAGACCTGGTCCTGGCAGTGAAGTTTGCGGTTCTGATTTGGTGATTTGAGCCACGAAGAGAGAGGCATTTGCGGAATGAGACTGTCATGGTCTATGCAACCTCCGAGTGTCCGGGCAATGCCAAAAGCCAGGGCCGAAGTGTCAGTGTGGATGGCGCTGGAACCCTTTGTTGCTGAGATCTTGTGAAATGCGAGGCTTTTACCTCGAATCTCGCTTCGTGAATCAGGGCTTTGAGGCCTGGTCTGTGCTGCATTGAGTGTGAGTTGATGTTGGAACTCAGCCCGGATTCAAGCCTTTAAATGCCTTTGAAGCTGTTTTGTCCTGCTACAAGAACAGCACTTGAGCCATTGACAGATGATGAATGCGCTTGCAAAGTGGCAGCCTTACACACCCCTTGATACTGACGAAAATGCCATGGGTGCGTTGATGGGCTGTGCTGATCCTGCAGCAATTCACTGCACAGGGTGCGATTTTTGTTGGCCCAAGACGAGGGAGAGACAAACATCAGCAGATGACCCACGCATTTTTCATCATTTTTCCACTTGAGGCTTTCGGGACCCCCAAATCACCCAAATCACCCAGTCAATTTCAACGTGCAAAGCAGTGGTTTTGGATGTTTTGGGGGACTCTAAGATTCCGTTCGACTCCCACAGATTCCATACCTTCAGAATTTTCGCAAGCTTGTTGCTGATGCACTGCCAGTCTTGCCATTCTTTGGAAGGCGCGTCATCCGATGACGCAAAATGGGTGCTGTTTGGTGGACACTGTTGGGATCGACTGTAATGCCAGGTGATGTTTGCTGGATCCCTTCGGCCAGGCGAGCTCAGCTTCAGTCCTGGTGTGGCGATGGTGCAGTTGGGGTTGTGGCTTTGGGATGCTTTGGGTATAAGTTCGTATAACTATAGGTATTAATGGAATTATACTATATTGGTATAACACCCTTGGGACAATCTCCATACTTGTGGCTATATACAAAATTATACAAACACATTTTGTCCCGTGGAAAAAAAAACCGTGAAGCAGTAGCGTGCTTCGATACCTGTGGACAGGACATGTTGGCATAGAGCTGGATGACAGCGATGCTGAGAATTCGCAGGTCACCAGGGAGGCACCAGGGAGGCACCAGGAGGCATGGATCTCACATCCCTGCCCTCAGGTAGCAGCTCAAGCGCCACAAGCCAACGTGCCAGATGCACGGCTGGAGAGACCTCGAGCTGGAGGAAAGCGTCAACGTGTGAAGTCGGCAGAGGAAGAGCATGAAGTCGTCAGCGTCCAAGCTGCTGCGTGGCTGCGTGGCTGTGAGTTGAGGAGCTGATGTGAGTTGTGGGGAATTCTCCACATGATCAACTTTGGTAAATTAACATAGATATGGAAAACACATGGTTTTCCCAGAAAACATTGGAAACTCTTCGGAAACTTTGAGCAGTTTCGGCACTTCCAAACCTCTGCCAGCTTCACCGTCTAAGGCGCTGTCCAGAATCAAGATGAAGGCGGAACAGCTCGGTGATGAGCTGGCGAAAGCAGGTGGCATCCGCAGGACGTGATAAGGAATGGTAAGGAGGTGACAAGGATCCATAAGACTTCCATAAGAATCAAACAGTTCCTGAATTTCTACCACCAAATCACTGCTTGCGGATGGTATGAATCAAACAGTTGAGTCCTACAGGTCCTACATGTCCTAAATGTCCTACACTGCAATTCCTGGACTACAGTGACTACAGATTCACGTTGACAGACTGCAATCTGCTTGTGGGACCCCGGCTCATCTCCAGTGCCTAATTTGGAGGCACCCACTCTGGCAGTGTACAACTGGCATGGGCAGTGCTGCGGCCCTCTGAGCCACCTGAAGTGCGGAGGACCAGGTGGGCTGAAGTCAACCATGTTTTCTCCGAAGCGGAGCATGGCTGTCAGGCTCGGGCTTGCCAGACGAAGCAGCAAAGCGGAGGACGTGGCGCTGTCATATAGCTGAACCTTTAATTGGACTATATGTATGTGCAATTTCAAGATACTTTATGTAACTATAGTATGTGTATGTATAATATACACATATAATCATACATATTCATGTAAGAACAACAATGATATGCTATGTATACACACATAAATTACACGCACAGACATATATATATATTATATTATATGATATTATATTATATTATATTATATTGTATTATATTATATTATATTATATTATATTACAACAGATAGATAGATAGATAGATAGATAGATAGATAGATAGATATATAGATAGATAGATAGATAGATAGATAGATAGATAGATAGATAGATATATCTATATATATATATCTATATATACATATTATATTACATACACACACACACAATGTTCCAGGAGGAGAAGGTGGACGCTGTTCGTCGCTTGCGTCGCCGGAAACCTGGCAGTCGACCGGAGGTGTCGAACAGCAATGGAGGACCCGGGGATTTCACCCGGAATTCCATGGGACCCGGGGATGTCATGTTGTAGGGCCATTGGGCCATTGGGCCATTGGATGTGAAATAACCCAGAGATATATCAAACTGGTTTGCCAGTTAGATGCGGAATATTCATTCGCATTTTCGATAGGGACGATGAGGATAAACCATGATTTGGGGGTGGGCAAACCCATAGTGTCTTGCGACAACCGTCAAAACTATTTGAAGAGTTGTTGGAGGGGTCGATTCAATTTAATCCATCTTCAACAACTATATAGTGCATGTCTAGCTTTGTGTGATAGCGCTGACAAAGTTACTTTCATCATGTACAAGCAAACAAAACACTGTTACAAGCCAACAACAACAAAAAAATATTAACATTTTGTGTTCAAAATCAACATTCCTGAACGTACCTTGTACCTAGTACGAGTGAGGTATATAAACCACCAAAGGTTCAGTGGTTTAAGAGAAGAACATTACTAAATTGACTAAATGTCTTGTTGCTCAAAGCGTCAAAAACACAGGCCAATTGAAGGGTCTCAATCATTCGGAACATGCTAGATTTTTTCGTCCTCTCTCACCTCGCATGACAGTGTTGGGAAACTTGCAAGCGGCTTTGCCAGGACCACAGGATGGACAAATCAGCAAGGCAGCGGGAGTGCTGCGGGGTTGTGGATACTTGGACACTCTTGGTCTTGCAAGCAGGCTATGGTTCAAGAAGTCATCAGCAAAGGGGTGAAACACACATCAAGTGGAAATGGAGTAATATATGTGTGTATATATAATATGATTAATATGTATATGATATGCAATATAACAAGTAATAATCATGATAAAAAACACTAGTAACATAATAAAGAAAAACACCAAATAATAACAGTAATAATAACAAGAGCAAAGAATGACAGTAATACTCACAATAACAACTAATCACAGTAATAATAAAAACAACGAACAATAGTAATAACAACAGTAAGTGGACATCTAGTAATAGTTATATTGGGTTAAATACAATTCAATACTGTTAGGAACTGTTAGGAACTATAATAGTCAATACTTTTTTTTAAAACTATAGTTTACTATTATATTTACTATTTTTACTATAGTCAAATACTATAAATATAGGAATATAGTTACTATTATATTACTATATAGTTACTATTATAATAGTAAAATACTCCAATTACTGTTTTTTGTTGGGTGATTCGAGCAGCAGAGGCCGCTGCTCTGCTCTGTGGCCTTCTGGGGGATGATCCCTCAGTGGAGGAGACCTCAGTGGCCCTGGCCAAGGCCGGCAAAAAAAAGGGGAATTCCTCTGGTAAACATGCAAAAAACAGTGGAAAATCGCAATAGCCGTTCTGATTTTTAATGGGTAAACCAACTATTTCTATGGCAATTTTCAATAGCAATGCTAAATTACCAGAGAGTATTCCTCCCAAATGGCCACCTATTTTCAGACCATGAAGATCCCGCAGTTGATGCTTTCACCAAAAGTCTCCTTTTCACCATGGTTTGATGATGGCATTTTCACAATCTCCGGACTTTTTTAAGCGCACAGATCTAGCAGACTGCAAGGCCTGTCTGGCAGATGGTTCACGGCACCGACTGATAGCCCTAGCTGCCGCGTTGAAAAGCAACGAGGACTTCAGCTGCTTTTGTCTAAAGATATGGAGGATCCCTTCGATACTCCATGAGTCAAAATTTGGGGAACCTAACCCTTGTCGTTTTTTGGATATGAATCCCCGATATGGAAGATTGATGGAACGGTGGGGATCCCTGGGATCACTATCTCCTTCCAGATATCCCAGGAGCTACGGAATGCCATCCTCAGTGCTGGTCCTGCTGGGGCTCAGTCCTTTGCAGCGCAGGCCTTCCGCGTAAACTGCCGCGGCAAGGGGATTGAACCTGACCCATTTATAGATGGTTTAGCTATTACGAATGGTGAAGAGGGTAACAGTAATAATAACTTCAGGGCTTACTAAGAGATCGAGCCTTCAACTGCGATGCTTTCAGATCCCCTATGCCTTGGTACTCGGCGGAGGACCCGCGCGACTGGGCTGGATCCGAACTGCAAAAAAAACGACAGCAATGGATCCAGGAATCCTTGAGAGAAGCAAAAGTGCCGAGTGTCTCAGCTGCACTGGCCCAACAGGTTTTCCGCCTGGTAAAGGTATACTTAAATGGGTTGACACAAAAGATATATCTTAAGCACTGGGTTAGCAGGTCAATGGTCCTTTCATTTTCACTTTAAAAGAAGACCTGTTAGTAGCTAGGCAACTGAGATTCTTTGCAAGTTTCAACTGGTTTCAACTGGTTCCCATGGGTTGAAATAAGCCACTTTGGCCTCCGTGGTGGCCCATCGTAACACAACAGTTTTCAGCACTTTGATGGCGCTGGCGAGGTGGACATATGGCCGTGTGCCCTGAATGCGGTGGGAAAGCTTTTGTCAATACTGGAAGGGCTGGAAGTGGCCGCGCAGCGTCCACGCCTTAGGATCCTTAGGACACCTCAGGACGCAGGATGCCTCAATGGCTCGATGGTGAGCCATCCGCAAGCGCTATTGGATGATTTTCCATGTTGTTTTTGGGCCGAGGGGATTTCTCAACCATGTTAGACAGGGTATTCAGCTCAAGCCCCCCAGAACGGCTCGTACCTGAGGCGGCTCTCGAAGCAGTACGCACACTTCAAGTGCACTGAAAAGATGTGCGGAAAGGAAACCCATATCCAAGAAGGCTAAAAGCCGCCCCCAGATTGGGACAGTGACAAGAGCGAAAAATATTGCGTGTTCTGCAAGTTCTGCACTGCATCACAGGCTCTGAAAGGAGTGGCATGTTTGGCAGCAACGTTTTGCACGTTAGTCAACTTTGAATGTCTACAATTTCTTTTTCGGAAACGAATGCGTTTTCATCATGAGATGCAAACTTTGATTCAACCGACCAATTGAGGCAGCAAAGACTCCTTGTCGCATTGCAAGCATTGGCAAAGCGACTTGAAGGTGCCGAAAGTTTCTGTTTCCAAAGGCCTTTTGACACATTGATATTGTTCGCAAGTGTAGCCAGAGACAGTGTGTCTTCTCCAGGCAAAGCCTCCACAGTGGGAGTTTTCTGCAACAAGCATGACACTGCGGAGCAGGCGGCCGCACCAAGCCTTGGATACTGGTGGTCAACTTTGGAGTAAATGTAAATATGTTGAAAACAATTTAAGATATGATGTCAATGATGTCCATCATTTGTACAGATGGGTATGTCAAGTCACACTGCACACATTTCAGATCAGACCAACAGCGCGCGCCCAGAGTAAGATGTTAGTGTCGCCCAGGTGGCGACATTTCTCTCAGCCAATGTCTCTGGCCGAGTGACGCTGGCCCATGAGCTCATGGATTTGGCTCGTGGACCCAATGGCCCAGTCGAAAATTTCAACAAGCAGAAAAGCTGTACCTGGATGTACTGTACTTGTATAGATATGGTATAGTGGCTTAATCCCAAATTAATTTGGTTTCAAAAAAGATCTGTAACAGTGTAACAATCCTGATTGCTTCAAGTCTGGCCCTGGCCCTTTGGTGGCTCTGCAAGTCCTTCGTTTCCTGGGCTGGACCCGACCTGGCCGCCATGGCCAGCCGCGGCAAGCTGGGTGAATGGGAAAACCCCGACACGGTGGTGCGCTCTGAAGATTGGCAAGAAGCCATCCGAAAAGGCTGTGAGATGGTACAGATTGCCAGTGAGCGAAAGGTACGTGAATTGGAAAGGCGATTGGATCATTTGAAGACAGAAGCAGAAACCTTGAGGCGAAAAGGAGAAGAATTGCGGACGATACACTTGAACCTGGAGTCAGATTTGAAGGATAGCAAGAATCAAAACAAAGCTCAGATGGAATCAAACAAAAAGTTGGCGCAGGAGGTCTTTGCCATGCGCACCGACATGTCCAAGCTGGGGCAGTTCCGTGCAAGCCTGGATCAGGCTGTGTCCTATGTTGACAGTCGAAAGTGAGTCGAAAGTGAGCCGCAGCTCCGCCGCTCTGAGCTGTTTCGGAATGGGCTCTATGGCTTCACTATGGGACTATGCCAAGCTCTGAGTCGTCGCAATCAAAGTTGCTTCTCTGCCTCGCTAGTGACAAAGCCCAAATGAATCTCAGGCCAGTAGCTATGCGCTTTCATGTCATAACAATTCATAACATCTAGGGCAGAAGCAGCAACGCATCCGCAGAGGCATTTAGATGAATTCCAACACCCGTGATGGTCTTAGGATGTCTTAGCCTCTTAGGTAAACACGATCTTGTCTCCGCAAGGTTCCAACACCGTTAGAGGGATGATCAAAGCTACAATCCAGTCTCAAACATCGCACAGTTCATATGTCAACAGCAAAGGATCCTCGAAATTAAAGCACCCCCTGCAAAACGCAGGGTCTGACGGTTGAGGTACCGCACTTCTGATGCAAAACGTGCCGAAGCTGGATGTTCAAATCATCGGAAATCGATCATTTCAATGGGGCATCTAATCACTCATCTTCCAGTTCCCTGTCAGATAGGTAACCAAGTCACTATGTAAAATCAGCCCGGTTACCCATGTCGCAACTGGACTGGGGAATGGTTTGGACTGGTTTGGGGTGTCCATATTTTTGGAAGCACAGCTGTGATGTCCATTTTGGCGCGCTGTGCCATCTCCAATCACAGCTGGACGTTCTGAGGCCCAGCAAGATCATGGTGTGCCATCGATTCTGGTGGTGTAAGCCTCAGGTGGATTCAGAAGTCATCATTTTTTCTGGTCTTTTAAACATTTTTAAACATGTATAGATTGATTGACTGTGCCAAGAAACAATGTCGTTGCCATGTGCTCCAGTTGTTTTATCCTTTTTTCTCGGTCAAGAGTGATTTCACTCTTGGTTCTTTGTTCTCAGTTGGGTATGGTCAAAGATGCATGCCCAAGAGTTGGGTAGCCAGGCATCACTTGACATTGAAGTATATCGAGGTTGCGTATTCATGTAATGCACGGGTTCACGTGGGGTACCGCTCTTCTCAAAGCCTCAAGGCGTCAAAGCCAAGATAAAGGAGACAAATGCAGAACATGGATTTGAACATGGGGTATACCCGGAAATGCTAATCGTTTTGGATATTACCTTATTTTCAAACCCATATTATTTAGAATCCACAGTGACATAAGCTCAAACCAAATCTTCCTCTGAAAATCCAGTGTTTGCCAAGCTGCGAATGAGTGGTGCAATGTTCCCTGAATGGCGTGGCACTCGTTCTTGCCGAAACTCACAGCGGGGGACTTGGGTGAAGTGCACCATAGCTATGCCAAAGCCCAACATGTTGGCAGAAGATTGAGCCAAGTTTCATGACAATGTTCAAATGGGTCCCTGTAGGAAAGTGTGAAGAGGCAGAAGCTGTCAGGGCTCTCATGTTCAGTCTTGAAGTAATCCACAGGTAGGATTCTTGCTACCTCTGTGTCCTATATCTATATCTATATCTGTATATATATATAACTCTACTATATCTCTATCTCTTTATCTCTCTATCTCTCTATCTATCTCTCTATCTCTCTATCTCTCTCTCTATCTATTTATCTATCTATCTATCTATCAATCTATCAATCTATCAATCTATCAATCTATCAATCTATCAATCTATCAATCTATCAATCTATCAATCTATCAATCTATCAATCTATCAATCTATCAATCTATCAA
>Ga0126342_10012400_pt1 | contig 15204 bp, 12 predicted proteins | sample Cyp1metagenome_FD_92528 | JGI IMG/M metagenome (GOLD analysis project Ga0126342, IMG submission 92528) | Coral microbial communities from Lord Howe Island, Old Settlement Bay, Australia - Cyphastrea 1 metagenome | ecosystem: Host-associated > Invertebrates > Cnidaria > Coral ...
AAAGGATGATAAAGGATGATAAAGGATGATAAAGGATGATAAAGGATGAGAAAGGATGAGAAAGGATGATAAAGGATGATAAAGGATGGTAAAGGATGATAAAGGATGGTAAAGGATGATAAAGGATGATAAAGGATGATAAAGGATGAGAAAGGATGAGAAAGGATGATAAAGGATGATAAAGGATGATAAAGGATGGTAAAGGATGATAAAGGCGATTTCCAAGTGAGTACAGTCCTGAAGTACAGCCCACTGGGACTCAGATCTCACCCCACCTGACCCAGTCATTCGTACTGCACCACGGTCTTCCTGATTGCTGGCATTGCTTTGACCTGCTGGGGTAGCAGGGATCCTCAGCGTCAGCCTGGGCTTGCCGGCTGCCCTTGACATAGGGGACTCTCTGCATTTTTCAGCACTTGTCTTGTGAAATTTGTGAATTTCTTGGTCATCCAGAATCCAAGATATCTGACCAGTCTGACCGCATAGGACTGGAAGCTATTAGATGACGAATTAATTTTTGAGTCAAGACTTGTCGAGACTGGTTACAGCAGCTCCATGCTCCAGTAATGTCAGAGTATGTCAGACCTCCAGATGACTACCTTGCCGATGGAAACTGCACAAGTTGGCAGGTCCTGACTTTGATCTCATTGGCTTTAATCTCGCTTTGATGTCGACCATGGTTTTCCCCTCAGCGGGTTGAGATGCCATGGGAGCTGTCAACGTCAACACAACCCGAAAGGTTCCAACAGGGCTTCACCAATTCGAGAGCATATGAATTACCGACGCGTAACCCCACACACCCACACTGGAAGGTGAATGAACCAGGTTTGGATGTATGATATTGAAATTAGATGGTCTTTGAATTATTCAAAATTTATTTCATGGTTGTTCAAAAGATCGACCGGCAGTTGCATGAACATCAATCTGTGAGCATCTACTTGTATAAACTATCTGAACATATCTGAACTATGGATAACTATGGATAATCACATGCAGCAAACGTCTTAGTCCGCAATGCAACGCCCATTTTGTGCAGGTAGCCGCAGCAGGAACTTCTCTCAACGGACGCTTGCTCTCGGTCGGCCCTTTCCGAGGTGCTCTGGGATCCTCTTGAGTTATCCCTAGCCGCTGCTTCCCGTCGCAGCATAGTATAGCGAAGTCTCAGGTGGTGTTTTTTCATGTTTTTTCTTCTTCATTTTCGGCCCAAACAAAATTTTGAACGCAAAGGCATTGGATCATCATAAACTGATTCAACTGATTTCAAGGAAGTACTGTACCTGGTCTGCGATCCCGAAAAAACCATTGTGCCAGGAACCGGCTCTGTTTCTCGGTGGCAGGACTACCTGCAAACTAACAAAATCAGCATCGCATTCTGAGTTCGTCTGAATTCGATCATAATTCATCCATTCATCTGAATTCTCTATGACATATGCGACAAGATGCACGTTTTTAGAGTTTTTAGTGTTTGTAAGTGAGTAATTATCAGTATGAATGCAACATAATACACCGTTTTCCCATCTTTCGACCTTGTGCAGTGCAAGCTTCATCTTTAACGGACATGGAGTCTCTTAGTGAACCATGCCATGGCTCTGAATCGAGACATTCTTCAGAGCCGAGGTCAATATCATGCCGTGTACTGAGTTTCGCTCGATCCACCTGACGATCATAATATGCACCCCAAAAAATGGATGGTTTGAGACTCAAAATGATCATTTTTTTTTGGGTAACAATATAATATAATATGATATAATATAATATAATATAATACAATATAATATGATATGATATGATATGATATGATATAATATATAATTATAATATAATTATATTATAATATAATATAATATAATATTGACGATTAACATTGATTGATTAAATTGATTACCCCAATTTTGACCCAATCCTATGTGTCATGAGAAAATCAACATGGTCGCCTCGAGCTCCAGAATTGATAGATGCCATTGGTACTGCTCACCTGAATGTGTGGGCACGAAGTGCCCAAAGTGCCAAGGCGGCTCATGATGCTGCAGTCACTTCCGTCCTTTTTCATTTTCAGTATCATTGCAGCCTGCTGCTGAGAGGGGACGCACCATGTTGTAGCCTTGCAATGCCTTGCACGTTTTGCTAGGAGGTATGCTGAGTAGCGACATAATCGCAAAGACTCATCAGCTGTCAATCCTGTCAATCCTGTCAATCCTGTCATGTCGATCTGAACGGGTGTGTGAACTTATCCGCTATGTTCAGATTACGTTCAGCATTTCAAAGGTCCCAGGTGCTTCTTCATTCTACAAATGCTAAGGCCGCCACAGAGATGAACGCCGTGTCAAAGCACCTGGTGGCAGAGGTGGGCAGCCTCAAAGCGGGAGAGATCGAGAGCTGAATCGGATAGCGGGAGAGCTGAATCGGAAGTAAGGTGAGGATGGTTTCGGGAGCACAATGAGCACATCCCCACAACATATCACAACAATTCACAACAATTCACAACCACTCGATGAAGGCTTCAATGTCGGTACGCCCTTTGTCTACAGTTCATTCCATGTCTTTACGCCGAAAAATTGCTGCGAGGAATCTGGTGGATGGCCGGTGATCCTTGGGTCGGGGCCACAAGCGTGTCTCTTTTGAGGTCCTCTTGCAGTTTTGAGGCAGAGCCCACATCAGGAAGACTAAGGAGATCTCAGCGAAATTTGTATCATTGGCGAAGGCATCCATTTTCTGGTACTCAGATGCCATATCATCAAAAATAGTAAAAATAGAAGTAATGATAGTACTGATAAGCATGATGATATTTTTGTTTATAATATTTTATTATCATATATAATTAATATATATGAGTGTAATTTATGTTGCACTGAGTTTTATTGGCAGCGATAACGTAGTGTTACGGAGGTTGGTGTCTGTGTCGAGCGCGTTGGCACTGGTCTCCAACTTGGGCCGATGCTTTTTGGTGGCCTCCACGTAGGGATACCCAGCACCACGGCAGATGATTGCCATGCAGTTCCTGCGTAGATACGTGATTCTGAAGCAGAATTTCAGATGATAAATATTGATAAATCATATAAATCATGATAAATCAAGGAATTAGTTGAGTTTTAGAGGCAAAAAGGGTGAATGCAAAGTGTTTGTCATGACCAAATGAATTGTAGTTTCATTTGTATCATTATCTGTAGCTCCACACGTTCAACAAACATGTCTTTGCAACCTGGACTACAAGAGCTGCATGACTGGCATGCCCATGGCCACTGTGGATCTGCAGGAGTGCGTTGATGGAGACGTTTGCAGGCAATACAAAGGCTGGGATATCGCACATGACGATGTTGTCCGCGTTACCGCAGGTCCATAGTTGGCTCTTGACGCATGTTCACGAATAAACATGACCAAACTTGAGTTTTGGTTTATTCCTTGTCTTGCAAGGGATCCTCCGAAATCATGCAGATTCCACTCACCGATTGTTTCAAAATACTTCCGGAATACTTCTGGAATACTCCTGAGTCTCGCACCAGGTTGCTGCACTGTGCGTCATTGACAACCGCTTGTTTGGCACAAGGATGTATAGCTGCTTGAGCTGAAAGCAGAGCTGGGTAATTTCCTGTGCAAATTGAGCAAGGATATAAAACGACATAAAACGGTATAACACGGATATCATCGAATCAATGGTATCATGATGATATATTTGATGATACTTGTATATTCTAATTATAATTATATATATATATATAATATACATATATAATTAGATACATTTATAATCAATAATAAAATATAACATATAACATATATATATATAATTATATATATAATATATTATATATATATTATATTTGTTTTCTTCCAACGGCATTACATATTGAATATTGTCAAGCCTCATCAAATCAATCACTGTCAATCACTGCTAAAGATCATCTCTGCTGGCTTTGGCTCTGTCGATGGTGGCTCTGAGGCTACAACTATCTCGGTGTCGCTTTGACCTTTCTGGGCTTCAGCGCAGAAGACTCAGGATTCATATGGATTCATAGTTTCCATAGCCATCATTGTTAAGTCGATGCCCGGTCGCGCCAGCCATCAGCATCAGAAATCCTCTTTTTTTTTCCGACTTCAGTGCATTCTGCCAGTATTTGCCCAGTGAAACGCTGTGAATTTTGCTGGGTTGAGTCCCGCAGCTCGCGTCGCTGGCGGTGGCAGGTGCATGTACTTCTCCAGTACCTCTCGGCTGGCGCCTGAGTCCATTGAGTCGAGTGAGTCTGTCGATGTCTGTCGTGCCAAGGGGGCGAAACAAGAAACCAAGCAGCACAATGAGATGAAGAGAGTTGGGATGCCCAATCCCAGGGATTTTGAAAAGGCGCACTTAGAGAATATCACAACTTGTACAAGACACCTATGTGCATGTATAACACATAACCATACATCTATAATATATATATATATACATACACTATTATACACTGTATATCTATATGTACATATATACACATAATAATATAATATATATATACATACAGCATGATATATATAATGTATATTATGTGGATATCATCACAATATATGTGATTATGCAAAATCTATGTATATAATGAATTTGATTCAACCCGATTATTACATGATATACTATCCGATGCTTCAAGCATTTCAGTTTTCGGACTTCGAAACCAATCCTGCTGTTGTGACACACCTGTATAATCCTAGTTCTGAACACGTCGATTTACGAGGCATCGAAAGCTTCTCGCACACCTGAAGGCATGGCAAAGTGCTGGTGACATTTGCAGGTCATGGATGGTCATAGATGCAAAAAGTATACTTAAGATTATTCAAGGATACTTAAGTCTTAAGTATTGTATAATAAAGTATACTACCGTACTAGTACCCAATTCACCAAGTCAAAGCACTATATTCCGACATTTTTGTTTGATCCTGCAAAAAACATTTTGAGATGCACTTTGTAAATTCGCAGAAAGTCATGCATGCCAAACCAGAGCAGTCGCAGCCACGGGACTTGAAGGTACAAATGATGAGATGGAAGGATTGAAACCAGACGATTCTCCAGAAAGAATGACAGGCCAGAATCTGCTGGGGAAATATCAGGTCTGCACAAAATGTGATGATGGCTTCCACCAATTATAGTATTATGATATATTGTAACGGTGTGTACGTATACGTATCTTGTGTATATATTATATTATATTATATATATATATATATAAAAACCTAATGGATACACGTATTCACCCTCAGACTTGAAAGTCGGAACTCATCGAATCTTCCCACTCTACTTCGAAGTTCTACCTGCAGCCTGCAGTGTGAGTGAACTGCAGGGACGCTTTCCAAAGTCCCGAGCGGTCCGGAGCCAGAGCTTTGGGGTAATGGTCAGCCTTACGACATGGGCGATCTGAAGACACTGCGGAAGGGCTTGCCTTGCAGGTGGAAACACGTTTGAGGATCCTAAAGGTGCTTAAAGACCTCCTGTCACGGGACCGAGTTTATAGTAATGCTGGCACCTTGTTGAACACATGGATCAGTTTATATCAGGATTATTTGTTTGTGGTCCAAGGTTTTGAGCATTCAAGAATCGATGCTACTCCCAACTCAGCTGTGATTTCCAAGGTCCCGTTTTCATTTTGAACATGCCCCGGCTCATCTCCGGAGCAGAGTGTCTTGGCGGGTGAAGCCACGTGTCAAAACTAAACCTAGGCTTCCTGACACAAAGACAGCTGATTGTCTTTCCAATAACGTGTGGATGCGAACAAAGCAATGGCGTCTTTTCCTGGTGGGACGACTTGTCATCAGGAGATCCAGTGAATATGGACAGCAGATCAAGAGGATTCAATAGCTAAGTTGAAAAGGATCACTCATCACTCAGCGAACACTTTTGTAATGTGGCCTCAGACGCCCGTTTGGTTCTTTCGATAAATGGGTAGTCTTAGAAGTCTTAGACACTTATACTTATACAATACATACGATAGATCCAATCTAATGCAAACCTCAGGCTTGGACACTTTCTAATAAGAAACAAGTGAAAAAGAACCCCAAAGCCCCCGATGAATTTGAATCAATTTGGCATGATGGGAGGATTTCACAAATCCAACAGAAAACTTGGTTCCCATTTTGGGATTCCAAGGGTATATAATGGTATATAAGGGTATACAGTTTATATCTGTTTATGATATTTTATCATATTTCATCATCATATATACCTGCCACATAGCAGGTCCCCCCATCACCAAGTCATTGAGGACCGGCTTGTTCTCTGAGCACCTGGCTTTGCGCTTGGGGCGAGAACATCCCTTTCGCCGGCAGGGAGACCTACCGATTCGGAAACGGATTTTGTGGAAACGGACAAAGAGAGCATTAACGCATATTAAAGCCACTTGAAATCCAAGCTTCTATGTGCTTCTATAATCTTCTATAATTCCTACTTTTTTGTGTGTGTTTTTCATGGTTTTCCTTGCTTCTGTACTGTTTGTTTTTGTGAACATCTTGTCTGGGTGCAGCACTTTAACAATCCAAGGCGAAAAGGCAGAAAAAATACCAACCTGCGGATGCAGCTGTCTCAGGCATGGCATGACATGGCCATGGCCACAGTGGTCTTTATCCATCGCGCGTGTAAGTTTGGTATACCACATTCACATACATTCATCACAATCAAATGGGTTTCTAAACATGGGAACACATGGGGTATTTCTCCATGGTACCCCTAAAACGCAACGGATTATCATTTGTTTATCATGAACTTTGCGACTTCGAGGTATTTTCGGACACGCCCATGGCAAGATCATGACAAGTCGGACACAAATGAATAGGTTCAGATGTCAGGGATAGACAATGAGACTCGCGAGACAATGAGCAGCAACGACGTTGCAATGGTTCATCGGATTGCTGCATTTGATTTGACGTATATTGGAGGCAAGGCAAGTGGATAGCAGATAATTGCGGATTGATGTGGATCAACAATCATAAAGGTTATTCCGATGTTCTATGGTTCTATGTGCTCAGCATCGAATCTTTACCAAGGGATCAGTTCTTCACCCTATTACGCCTTACACAGCAAGACACAGAGTTGGAAACATGGCACAGACTTGGCATTGCATGCATTGCAGTGCAGCCGACGCATGCCAATGTCGATTTACAAGTGGGATCAAGTGGGTTGGTTTTAAGTCTTTTAGCCTTTTACTGAAAACGGAAAAGGGCAACAAAGACAGCTTTTACGGGTCAAAGAATGGCTTCAAACCGGCTTTGCATCGGAACAGGTCGCCGAAGAGGCCTGAGCCGGGGAGGTTCACAGTGGTTCCCCCATGGGTTTTCCGGTTGCGAAGTCACGACCGCGCCAGGGAGAGGAGGGCGAGGCAGCCGAATTTCGGGTGGGATGGATGGATAAATGGACTCGCAATTCCACTAGTAAGATCTAGTAAGTAGTAGACTAGCAGCTAGTGACTAGCATGGACCTTGCTTTCTCCGGACATTCTGGACCGGGGAATGAGACCTTCTGGATCCTTCTGGCATTGGCTTACTTGCAGAAGGATCCGGACGACTTTTTTTCTATCATCTATATATCAAGCGACAATATTTGTTGGACCGGTCCCTACCCTGAGAGATGATCAAGTCCAGCCAACTCTGACACGTGCCTCATGTTCATCATGTTCGGGACACCAGCCTTTATATGCTTTTACCACGTTTATGAATCCGCCTGAAATGGAAGGGTGCAGGACGTCGATTGGGTGTCTTTGTTGGATTTTATAGGGATGTTGACATTCAGTGCTTGGAAAACGTCCCTTTCAAAGAGATGAACATAACATCAGGTTTTTCCGGAGATAATCTCCAACATGGTTGAAGTGGATACTCCATCAGTTGAAAAAGTGGGGGATTATCCCCACTATCTCCGTAAGATCCCATAAGATCCGGATCCCCCACAGGTGCCACCTTTGACTCGGCCGAGAAGCCGTACGTGGCAGGCTGGTGAGGTGTGGTGCCCCGGGAGAACATGATGCAGATGCTTCTCCGAGGGTTTTCTTGAAAAAAAACCTTAGGTTTTCCTTTGATTTTTTTGGATTATTTGAAGGATTTATGACACATTCCAAATTTTGTGCTTTTTATTTTTTAAAACGGTTACAACTAGTTCCAGATCTTTATAATGAGGGCAGTGCACGAGTGCTCATTTTCAAACGAGTGTTCGTTCGCCGCTCAGGACATCAACAAGACTTGGATTGGTGACCTAAACCCAGTTCTTGAGGCCCTTCCTGGCCATGCTGACTGGAGATGCGCCCTGGATCTGGACATATTTTCCCACCATTTCTCACCTATTTCCTACCCACTTACCACTAACCCGTGGATCCATGTAGCTCCTAAATATTGCAGCCAAAGGCCAATTGAGTCATGAGTTTTGTCAGGCGCCGGACTGGTTGAACGCTGGCACCTTGGGGTGATAGATGCGCAGCCAATGGCGACATTCCACGGTTACTGCACACTGACAGACTGCCTTTTCTTCTTGAGACAATGTAGTCTTACATTATTTACATATTAAAACCTATTAATTGTAGTATTAAATTGTAGTCTTAATACTAAATTAATATTAAAACATATTAAAACCTTGAAGTCCTGATAAGTCCTGTGACCTCGGGACTGATCAGCTTGGAACAAATCTATTTTTTCTCAGCAAAGGGGCTCCTGAATTTTTGGATGCGGTGAGGGTAGCTTGGTTCAGATATTGCCTATTTACCTGAGGACAATTCGTCCTTGAGTTCCGACAGAACCGCTGCGACCAGCCCGGCGGCAGAGACAAGGCAGACCAAAAGAGTTGGATGGTGCGTGAAACCAAATGATTGTGCAAAGTTTTTTTACCCTCTCCAGATCAACCACGAACAGTATATATATATATAGTATTGCATATTATAATTAAATTATGCATGTATGTATATATGTATATTTGTAAATTTCATGTAGTGTAAGATGTATAAGAATCATGCACATTCCAATATGTTCACCTACCCACATATAAACAAAGCTATTCAAATATTGGAGTGACGTCGTGACGGGTGCAAGCCTCGTTTCTTGTGATCCTGCAGGTCATCCGGTCCCTCAGGGATTCCCTTGATCGACCGAGCAGTGTGGCCCTTGGTGACCTTGGTGTCCTTGGTGATTATTGGATATTGTTGGTGATTATTGGTGATTATTGGTGATTGAATTGTTTGGAAGATACATGAAGATACTGACCGAACAAAGTGCCATAATGGGCCATAGTGCTGGGAAGTTTTGAAGATATTTAGTGGATTTTAATGGATTCTAGTGGCTATAGGAAATGACTTGCCTTTGGGAAGGGTTTCTGACCCCCAGACAGCCCCAACCCTAGCCCCAACTCTGGTGACTCTGGTGTAGTATCAATGGCGTGCTCATGTAGTCGCTGTTATTGCCCAACACCCCCCCACATCTCCAGCGTAGCAGTGGCGCTTGGAAGTTCAAGCGACCGGTGCTGCAATATTTTGTCATCTTGCATTGCGGCGCATGATCTTTTGTTTTCTGTCGAGTTGTCTTGCATTGCAACTCTATGGTTGAATATATGTATCACTCTATTTATTCTTGTGTTCATATATTTGCAGGCATTTTGTCAAACTCGTAAGGCATGTACATAGAGGTGCCATTTCGCTTCATGATGTCATATGTCATACATTCTATGATCTACTTGTACCAGACAGTGTACCAATGTGTACCATTTGTTTCTTCTCCAAAACACACTGCCTTGAGTGAGATTCTGTCCTGATATATTGCATTCTACGGGCATTCTATTCAGTCATGACAAAACATACAACAAGTTTGATGTTTGAAAGAAAGATAGTGTCACTGTTTTCAGATTGCTTCTTGTTGTGGTGAGCAAACCAAAACAAGACTGCTTCTGGTCAGATTGTGTTCAAATGAAAGAAGATTGGGATGGTTGTTGTGCTGGGTTTGCTTTGCTAATTGGAGCCGCATGAAATTGCAACAAGTCTGGAGAGATCGGCTTGCTTCTGTCGAAGGTTGCATGACAAGATTTTTCTACTGGATAAAGATACGTAAAGATCTATAAAGATGATGAAGCTCATGTGAGTATGCCACAGCAAGTGAAATCTCAGCTCGGGAAGGTCAGGCGGAAGCCCCCTGAAAATGGACCCCAAAAATAGCCGTTGCGAAAGCCGCAGCAAAAGTCATATGCATCATCAGGGGTTCCAACAGAAAGTGATCGCGAAAGTGTTCCAGTAGAACTGCCCACACCAGATTTTTGACACAGCTGATTTGTCGGGCCTTGTCAGGTCTCACGGAATCGCTTCAACTCTGACCTAGTCTGAAATCAACTGAACTGACATAATAGGCACAGATGGATGCCCAATTGGGCGCAGTTTGAGGGGTAGTTTTCCCAAGTTCTGCGACCGATGCGAGCTTCAACTCAGCAAGAATCCCGATTTCAAAACGATGAACAATTCATGAGAACACATTGTACTAAAACAATCTAAAACATTGAAAGCACACCGTGTTGTTTCTGGAGTTGGCTACGTCATGCTGCATCGGATGAATCAAAGTGGTCGCTGCTCTCACGACTGTGCACCTCTCGAAGAGTGGACTACAGGACCTGAAGAGCAGCATTTGTAGGTTTTTTTTTGCAGTTTCTTTTTCATTTAGTTCCATGCGCAAAATACACCAAACAAACAAATGTCACAAATGATACAAACATATACAAACATGGTAGACATGGACCTGTGCAGACCAATTGGACCAGCCTTCAGGGATACCTTTCTGGACAGTTCCATTTCCCTGGCGCAAGAAGAAGCTGCCTAATTCTCGTCGCGGTGAGGAGCGCGGAAGAACTGAGGGTTTTAATCCGACGCCGGATCACTCGGGTTCTCAATCTCTCCCGCCGTTACTTTTCATGCTGAGCATGATGAGCCAATGTTCGACTGCAGCGTGCAAGAACTCCACAGGAATGCACGGGCAGATATGGTCGCAATGGGTTAGGGAGCGATAAGGGCCACATCTGACTCCAGACACCAGGAAAATGGCATCCCAAGGGTCATTGGCTCATCGTGCAGCTGCCTTGGCCATGATCAATGTATCTTGGTTCCTCGGTGTCTCATGGTGTCACTTAGCGAGCCAAGCTGATGTGAAGCCGCAGTCATCACTTCAGCATCGTTTTGGCCGGTTCAGCCGGCAACCCGCAGCCACTCGTTTCTTGCAGTAAAATGTTTGATTTCTCTATACTTCACTGTGATCCAGCGTGGTGCCATTGGGAGCTGGAGGTGGTTGAGGGGACAGGCCAGCTGTAAACTTGCCATTTCCTGCGTTCGCAACCTCTTCAGCTGGTTCTGATAATGGAGTTCAAATAGTTGAGAGCTTTCATTGGTTTTGGTTCACAGATTCACCTGAGGATTTGTACAGTACAAGATGCACAGTAAAGTGACGTGAAAAGAAATCATGCTTTGCTAGAATGGCTCAAATATACCTTCCATCTGCTTCCATGACAGATTGACATGTGACAGACGCCAGAAAAAATATGCAACACCACTACATATCGCCACATTGCCGCGCAGGACTTCCCAAGCATACAGTTTGAAGATGTTTGAAGGATCAAATCTGAGAGGCGTTTGAAATCCCGGAGAATCTCCTAGACACACAGCAGACACAGCACAGCACAAACCACAGGCAAAGGTCTCAGGTCACCTTGCAACTCGATGCCATCCACAGGCTGGTTGGCCTTAAGGAGTTTGAAGAGTGAAACCACGTCCCTTTCACACATCTTTCTTTCATTTTCTTTCCATTTGTTTTCATTTGGGTTGGGCCAGTTGGGAACTGGTGAGACTGGGGTAGGGCCTACCGGGTAGGGCCATGCTGCAATGCTTTGTTGAGGCACGGTGAAGTCATTCAACCCTACGAAGGCGTGGCAGTCTCCAGGGTGGGATGACATGGGATGACCACAGACGACATAACAAAAATACTTTGCCTACAGCACCATGAAAAAAAACAGGGATATTTACTTGGACACTTTTGAGAGGTTGTATATGTACTAGTAATATCTAGTAATATTTATATTATAATATAATCATATATATATACACATATATAAATATATTATGATAATTTAAGATTGCTCAATGTTGATATTTGATGATAGTATCCGATAACATCCTACTGGTTCTCAGAAGAGTAAAGTTGTCGCCCGGGTTTCTGCCTCCACGCCAGGGATGGGGCTTCATCGACTGCTGTGGAGTTGATGTGCCCTGGAATGCACAGATTTCCAGACAGCAAAACTCATTGTAAATGATTTATAGTATGATGCACACACACACACACATATATATATCCATATATATATACATATGAACCATATAAAATTCATCTATTACATTACACAGATGACTTAAATTTTATAATTTACGAAAAACTCATTCTGATTGAAGGTCATATTTGTGGTTCTTCGCATTCAAAACTTGAGATAAGATGAAAGACGGCCACTGAATCAGTTTCAACAATTTCAACAGGGTCGTCAGTTTCAACGTCTTCCAATTGCCACGAATTTTCCACAGCTGAGTTGCCCGGACTCTACCTAAACTGGTTGATTCATATAGATATCCCTGTTATGAATCATCATCACCAATAATACTAGTAGTACCAGCCCCTAACCAACGAACAGGGCTATTTTCAATGGCTCAGGTCTTTGTCCATGTGAAGTACTGCATTGGCGGACAACCAGCTGTTGGTGACGAAGTCACCTTTGACATCGAGCTCTTTGGCAGTGACATTTTTGAAGCGAGCCTGTCGCTGTTGGTTTAAGGGAATGTTTACCGGAAACATCAGGAAACAATAGTTTACACATGACATTTATGTTTATGTAATGTTTACAGCATTGATGTAAAATTATCCGGCTAGTTTTCCTTTCATGAGCTTGTGGGAACATGGACCTACTATTCGTGCCGACATGTTGGACATCGCACGATACAGGGCCTGGGCCACCTGTTCCAATTGACTCGGTTGCTGTTGGATGTGTGATCACCTGGCCCTGAGGAAAAATCCCAAGTGCCCAGAGCAGCCACAAGCGATTCTCAGCTGCAGTACATTTAGAATTACCTTGGGCCAGAGTGGATAGGATTTCAGACAAACATGGACAACATCCCAACATATGCTCAGTCAGGCAGTGCACTACTGGTGCTGGGTCTTTTGCTTCTTTTGCAAAGGTTTGTTTCTCTTTTGTCCAATGAGCAGAAACCATGGTATGCAGCATGATTTGTCAGAAGGGACTCCTTGGGCTGGAATCCATATGATTAGCAGCTGCGCTAGCTCAGGAAGAATGTGCGAGGATGTAGCGCACAAAGGGCTGATGAGGTCAACAAACAGTCCCTTGACACTTGATGAATTTTGATGAGCTATGAAAAAAAATGAAAATGACTTGAAATGAACGTGAAGTTGGACATGTGAAGTTGGACATGATAATGAAATGCCAACTTCCAAATGAAGCCAGCATCGTTGAAGTTGGACATATATAATGCTTTCAGGGTGCCAAGCGGTCTTGCTGTGGTGAGTTTCTTCGAACTTGCACCTTGGAAACCCTTGGAACCAGGATGGTGTTCTATGAACTTACTGTCTTTGGACTGTTGTTGAGGTACAGTACATGATGTGATTTCAGCGATGACTGCAGTCGAATTGGAAGATTTTGACTTTGGCCCTGTATGACAGTGGCAGGACAGCCCCCCGCCGTGTAATGCGATGGCAATATATGGGACACCAGCTGGATTCCCCAAAGTGTCCCCAGTGCATTGCCACTATGTTAGTTGCTTCATTGGATCGTTCTATATTCCTCTACATAATATTCTAGATCCTACTAGTAGCCCAGTTTAGTCTACTTGTACTTTAGTACTGTACACCTTTTCACTCAAAAAAACGAGGTTGATTGCTGACATGCTTGGCTTCTTGGTTGCATTTGGGTCCACTGCAATCACTATGAGACTTGGTCAAACAGCTGTGGGCGAAGCTGAGGTATGGGCGACAAGCCTGAAGATGACATGCCCAAAGGAGCATTCGAGGGGATTGTCCCTTGGCCACAGAGTCAGCTTGTCACATCTTGTCACGACATGAAAGCTTGGCTGATATCATTGAAGATCTTGGACTCATGCCAAGGTCAGAGCCTACAACCCTGCGAAAGGCCGAGTGGGTTGTTAGCACATTTTTTTTCCCCAGAAGTTAGATGGAGTTAGGATACTTCCAACTCCAAACTTCAAACAAAAGTGGTAGATGTTTGAGGATTTTGCCAACTTGAATAGCACAAACATGGTATATGAATGCTATTGTTTGTGCAGCGTCTTTTATGTTTCCCATGCGCACATGCAGACACACACACACAAAAACAGTCACAGACACACATTTGCACACCTTTTGGAAGAGGACCCCCCCCCCCATCCTTCGATTCCTCCCTGGTCCAGATTCAGCCACGCATATTATTGGCTCCGCTGCTAGCCTCAAGTGATAAGTTTCCGGATACGGGTTAATGTATCGTCATTGCGGCTCCCAGTTGAAGCACAGTATGTTCTAGATGTGTAGTGCACAAGCAGAAAATTACCTCGAACTCTCAGATAGCCTATTGCTTGGCCACTGTTGAGGGCTTCACCCAGGAGCGCCGACCCCATCTCAATGCGCAAGCATCATCCCCTGCGAGCCCCGGTTCAAGCGTGCCCAGAGTGCTCTGAAGGTCTGCATGGGTTCAGGTTGTGCGTGCCCCAACTGAGTTGACGCGCGCGATTTTCTGCAGCGACGTTCTGTCACTTTGACTAGCGCTTACTATCCGGATCGGTTGGTGCCCACACTGGCAGGGAATAAGCTGCGCGTTACAATCTCCTAGATATGGGTTGCTGTATTGTCATTTCCTGGAAGGAAGGAAGGAAGGCAGGAAGGAAGGAAGGAAGGAGGGAAGGAAGGAAGGAAGGAAGGATGTCTTGCGTGTGCAAAAGTTCCCCTATTTACTTCAACCTCTTCTGATACCCCTCAGCGCACGCGCATCCTGTTTCACCCAGCACACATGCGATTCCAATCCATGTACGTTTCGTTCTAGACTCATGACAGAAGAAAGTCCATTGCAATGGTTGTTTGCACCTGCCTACTGTGATACTGTTGCCATGGCAATTTTTTCTGCTCAATAAGAAGCAATTCGGTGCTCTACGCATATCACAGACACGCAGCTGAGCTCCGTGCTCCAACTGGAATACT
>Ga0126342_10012401_pt1 | contig 15204 bp, 8 predicted proteins | sample Cyp1metagenome_FD_92528 | JGI IMG/M metagenome (GOLD analysis project Ga0126342, IMG submission 92528) | Coral microbial communities from Lord Howe Island, Old Settlement Bay, Australia - Cyphastrea 1 metagenome | ecosystem: Host-associated > Invertebrates > Cnidaria > Coral ...
TACTATTCCAACAATATATTCCAATATATTCCAATATTATTCCAATATATTCCAATATTATTCCAATATATTCCAATATATTCCAATACTATTCCAACAATATATTCCAATATATTCCAATATATTCCAATATATTCCAATACTATTCCAACAATATATTCCAATATATTCCAATATTATTCCAATATATTCCAATATTATTCCAATATATTTGAATATATTTGAATATATTTGTTGTTTTTTTTTTCAATGTTGGTCGCACATCTTCTGACCAGGAATCGGATCACAGAGTCTCAGCATCGAGGAGCCTTGGCCAGGAATTGGATAAAAAATGGGGTGCCATTTTGCAAAACGGAAAGCTCCAAGAACTATGGTTTATAGGTGATATATCTATAGTTAATGGGGTTTATAAACCAATTTATAACTAGGGGGCACCACCTTGTAGTTAGTTATAAACCATGATATGGGGGTTTTCATAAAATGGGGTACCCAAAATGGATGGTTTACAATGGACAATCCTATTAAAATGGTACCATTCTATATACCGCCTGGTTATTTCCGTAGCTATAGAGAATCATCATTTTTAATAGGTCAATCATCAGAAACACATCTATATATAAATGGACCATTTTCCATGGCTATGTTAAATAACCAGAGGGTAATAGATACATACTTAAATGGAGGTTTCTGTAAATGGGGGTATCCAATAGCTGGATGGTTTATTCCATGGAAAGAGAATAAAATGGATGATTTAGGGGTACCCCTATTTTAGGAAACCTCCATATGTATATATATATGTATATGATAGATTTTATATACTTGGGCCACTTATACAGAATGAACCGCCAAGATGAAATTAGTAGAAAGAGCAGACACAGGAAGCATGTATGCTCATTGTGCTTCCTATATGTAGTTGCAGTAGTAGGTATTTTATGGTAATTTAACATAGCCATAGAAAATGGTCAGTGACCATTCATAGTTGACTTACCTATCAAATGGTGAGTTTCCATAGCTATGTTTACCAGAGGATAGCGAAAATCATGTTTGTTGGCCTTTCCTAGAGTTGACAACGAACTACCAACGTAATTAGGAGCTTGTTGAATATGTTTGACAGTCTACGAGTTGTGATCAGCTTTGGTCCTTGGTGAAACCCCAAGAAAAATGGTTGGTTTAATGGTATTTTAGAATGTTTTATGATGTTTTTGATTTGATGGTGTTTTAATGGGATTCAATGGGAATTACAGTTTTAGTATCATCAGATGAATCCTTGCTGTCCAGTTGTGTGAAGAAATCGATAATCCGCGTGCAATGCTGTGCTTGCTATGCAAGTCCGCGGGAATCTGAAGTATCGTCAACTCGAAACTCGCAGCAAAAGAGAACTTAAGCCATTCACAAATCCTCCAATCAACTCCAATCATTAGATTATATTAGATTCACATCAACTCACCTTTTGATCACCATTTTTTCACGGCTTCTCCGGTGCGCAGGACACGAGGGCCGCCTGCACCGCCTGCTGGGCAGCCTGCCTCCCCGGTGCTGCAGCCGCTCAATGCCCAACTGCTGCAGCAGCTGTTGGCAGCACAGGCGCAGGCGCAGGCGCCGCGCCATTCATCCCATAGAGAGGTGTAGTAACTGGTAGGGATATAACTGGTAGATAACTTCTGGGATATAACTGGTAGATCACTTCTGAGATCTTCTGAGATCTTCTAAGATCTTCTAAGATCTTCTGAGATCTTCTGAGATCTTCTAAGATCTTCTAAGATCTTCTGAGATCTTCTGAGATCTTCTAAGATCTAAGTAACTAGGGGACTGGTACATGGTTGATGTGACCATGATGTGGGTCGCATCGACTTCCCCGAAAAAAAGAATTATAATGGAATTATGCCCCAAAAAAGTTGATGTGATGATGATGGCCTTCACTTTTTCGGGAAACAAGGAACTCGGTGAATCCATCTATTTTTCTGCCGATTGGAATCCTCCGTAGGATCCTCCATGGAGAGAAGTTCCAGCCCAGACAGCGAATTGTTTTGTCAGTTTTGAGTCGGTTGAACAACGTGCAGAAGATTCGAAGATGTAAGTTTTGTGGTTGGAGTTTCCGTTTGAAATGCCAGTTTGCCAGAAGCGAAACCGCTGCCAGTGGCTGATAAATCATTAACAAAAACCATAGGATGAAGGGGGTATAGAATTGTCCAGCTGGGAAAAAATGGGAACAACTGGCAAAAAGAATAGATCACCGTGCTGGTGTTGACGAAGCCCTGCAATAAAGAACATGATGATATGGGTCTGCTTCTTCAAATAGTGGACCCCAAAGTACCTGTTGATGCTATGAATCATCATTTTCTGATATTTTCCCATATGTTCCCATATTTTTCCCATATTTTCTGCATTTCCCCACATTTTCCCTAGTATTTGATGGCCATTCGTATCCGGTCTCCCGCCCCAACTTCCAACTTCCGTCAGGTCATGGGAGTCGCCGCGCAACACTTCTGGCAGCCTCTTGGGCGATTTTGAGCAATTTCATGTAGTATCTAGGGTGGCCAGTGAGATAAAACCCTAGATGATTACTGGGGTTACATCATGTTACATCTACATACATCTACATACATCTACATACATCATGTTACATCTACATACATCATGTTACATCTACATACATCATGTTACATCTACATACATCATGTTACATCTACATACATCTACATACATCTACATACATCTACATACATCTACATACATCTACCATATTTCCACGTCGACGTTTTTTTTTAAACAACTTTGAGGTTACAGATGCAGCCATCCATGCATTCGCGGCCATCCTCTGTGCAGCCGTCCATGCATTCGTCCAGGGGCCAAGCCCCGCCCAGCCTGTGCAGGAAATCCTCGAAATCTCCATGAAACAACTAGATTTCCCTGAGATTTCCGATGAATTCTCATGAAAAAACATGAAAAACTCGATTCCTGTGAGATTTCTCATGAAAAAACGGGTGAAAAAATAGATTTGTGTGAGATTTCTGAAATGACATTTCGATACATTTCGTGACGGTTTTAACCAGCATGTACCCTCTGGTTATTCAACATGGACAATTGCAATTTTTTAAAGTTCGGTCAATCATCATTTTTATCATCTAATGTCATTATTTTCATGGGTCATGGTTTCCATAGCAATCTGTTAAATAACCAGAAGGTCAATCCCCATCAATCCAAATCACCATCGATGATTAGACCACGATCAGATCAGTCAAAAAATGGTGTTCTCCGAAGCTTTTTGTTGGAGCTTCGACCAGTGAATTGTGGATATTCCCGAGTATACTTGGATTGGATAGTAGAACCATGTACCCTTTGGTAAACCTACAAAAAACTATGGAACATGGACATTTATAGTGGATCTGCCCATTAAAAATGGTGATTTTCCGTTTTTTGTAAGTTTACCAGAGGGTAGAACCCATCATAAATCAACATGAACCAACCATTTTCATGTCGATTTATAAATCTCACATTCATTAATATGGCTTTTCCGAAGGATGGACCTCATGAATCAATGAATCTCAACAATCAACATCAACACCCATAGGATCCATGGTGCTGCTACATATGGTAACATGGATCCCATGAATATACCCCAAATGTTACCCTCTGGTAATTTAACATAACTATTGAAAATGGCCATTCATAGTGAGTTTTTCCATGAAAAATTGTGATTTTCCATAGTTATGTTAGTTTACCAGAGGGTAGCATTTTTCTACCAGCACCATGGATCCTAATTATGGGACATGAATCAGTTGAATCCTCCGTTGAGGTCGCCTCAGATCTCTCCGCAACTGGCACCACAGCTGGGAACGCACGTGCCGCAGCTGTCCGCTGGCCGAGGGGGAGCGCTTGCTGGTGGAAGTCGTTGAGAGAAACACAGTGAACTTGTGGGAAACCCTAGGAATATCTATGGATAATGATGGTTAATAGTGGTTAGGAAATTGTTAGGAATGGTTAATCATGGTTAATAGTGGTTAATAATTGGTATATAACCAGCAAAAGTAGACCTACCATGACTGGGGATTGTAAATAAATCAGCCATAAACATGGTGATGACTTGGGGATTGTCGACGACATTAAGTGTACCTCATTACATACAGTTAGATAAACCCAATGAGCAGTTCATAGCAATGATTTGGGTGCGTCTGAACATGGTTTATATATTCCCCAAATGGTTCTTTTAATATTGGGAAAATGATGAATTTTCATGAATGCATTTTAGGAGTATCATGGAGTAGCCTATTTTCAGACAAACCTACTATTCATATTATGAACCATTGGGGATGAACGATTCAATGGGATATTCATGGACATATCAGTGGAATATTACTGTATGGACGAATATAGCCAACAATATGTGATGGATTCTGGGTGCATTATAATGACCTCAACGTGACGTCACTGGATTTGAATGATGATCTGATTGTAGGGAATCATTCCCAAATGGCCGTATGATAATTATGACAACAGCTATTTTCAGGTTAGTGAATTCTTGCAATTCAGCCAGATAATCCCTATCACCTATATATATATAATGGTCTGAAATATCATGAAATATCTGTAATTTCACCTACTATATAAATAAAGCAATGTTTTTTTTGGGTTGTTCTATATTGGGGGGGAAGGGATTGTTGGTTAATTGAGTATTGTTCGCGTAACATAGATAATGTATACTATATATATATATATTTAAATCTATGTATTACTTCTTGTGTTTTGAAATTGCTATGATCCAACTGACTCAAACGACCCGGGTTTTTTCTTCAGTTACAAGGTGATTTAATGGCCTTCAATGGGATTCAATGGTGATTTAATGGGATTTAGATAGCTAAATTCGACACACAGTTCACTTGGGTTACTTTTGAGTTGATTACGGGGGATACAACGAACGAGTATTCATGGGGTCTGGGCAAATTATAACGACCTCACTGCGACCTCACTGGAATCATGGTTAATGAGGGGAATCACCCCAAAATGGCCTTATTTCAGGTTGGTGAAATAAATATAATTTGTCCAAACAGCGTTATAAACCAACTTACATCACTGGGGGGCCTCACCTTGTAAAATTGCCGGCCAATTTTTGACCCGTACAATGCTGGGACTTTCTGAGCGATTGAAAAAAATTCGTGAATGCTCTTGATGAGAGTATAATAATGATATATGATGCAACTAGTAGTTACCACCTTTTTTGTGTAGATCATCTAGAATGTCGTTTCTGAAAAGCGTACGTGAAGCCGTTTCTACGTCCAGCCAAGAATTTTGGGAAATCCACAGATGGCTTGCGAGGGCAGTTCGTTTTTTGTCTTTTCCCGCAGTAGATGACATACAGAGTGTATATATATATAATTATATATATAGTATATTACACATATTAAACTATATGATGTAATACATTAATAATATGTATATGTCTATGTCTATGTATATGTCTATGTATATTCACTCATTACCCTTAGGTAAGAATAATGGTATCATGCAAACCATCTGATCTTGGAGCCCATTTTGAGCCACAGCCAGACAACTCAACGTCGCGACGTCGCAGCGCTCAGGTTGCTGTCGCCGCTGATGTCGCCACAAGGGTCCAGTCAACCCAGTGGTCGTGGTGGCAAACCATGTCCAAGGTTGGTGAATCATTTCAAAAAAAAATGCCAGAGTCAATGATTAAGAAATCCTTGTCTGTTTTGCGAGCTGAGCATTTGAGCATTGGCTGCTATTTGGCTCAGTTGGTGATTAAAAAGGGGATTATGATTATACTTCTTACCCTCTGGTAAACTAACATAACTATGGAAAATCACCATGTTTCATGCGAAAACTCACTATAAATGGCCATTTTCAATAGCTTTTTGTATGTTTACCAGGCCGGGTACCCACAAGAAATTCGGGATGATCTCATCCTGAATCTGCACCCCACAGTTACAAGTTGAGCATCACGATACCCGAAAAAAACGATATATAGTATATGGTTGACATAACTATGGTTAACTATGGTTGACATATCTAAACCCCATTCACTATAGATATGTCAATCATAGTTAACCTTGTGATAAACATGATGAACAAACTTAGCTATCCTAGGTGATTGTACAAACGCGCACACGCACATGTTCAAATACGGATGCAGTTGCGATCTTTTCTCGATACGAAAAATACTCAATGATACCAGCGATCAAGTCTCCCCGGTCTCCCCGGTCTCCCCGGGCTGCCCCAAATTTTCAATTTCCCTAATTTTCTCACATTGCATTTTGGCAGTATGTGTATATATACTATATTATATATATATATATGAATATTCCATTTTTGGACAAGCCATATCATACTGTAGAACTACAGATTTATATATATATATACATCCAAACGATTCCAAATTTCGCATGTGGACACAGCCGGTGATTGATTCGACATTCGTTGTGAGGCCGGAACCATCGTTGTTTGGAATCCCAGCCGTAACCCTCTGCTCGGCTTAGCCCAAAACAGCCCCCCTCTAGTTCCAGAAGGCTTGGAGAATAGTGGCAAAATTGATTCGAATGTGTAAAAAGCTTTCGAATAATAGTGCTATATTATGGATAGATAGGGCACAGAGATTCTAGAAATGAATAGATACACTGATGGAGTGTTTGATCCTTAAAAAGAAGTCATGGTGCCTGTGAAACAACTTTATTATAACGTGATGAAACATGGGGCTTTCTTAAACAGCGGACATCCCCAAGTCACCACGGGTTTCAATACAAAGTCATCGAGTCATCCATGACGACTGGGTGAGATTTGGGCGCTGCTGAGGCTGTCCCCGGAATCTTCCCGACCTCAGTCGCCACAGCTTCTTGCTACGAGGGGAGCGACCAAACGTCTTTAGATTTCTGGTTTTAACATGTCCTGCGCAGATTCGAAGTCTCAGATCACCCTGACATCCTGGTCATTTTCGCCAAAACGGTCCCCGCCGGTGTCATCAAAAACAGTGGCAATGGAAAATCCCATGGAAATCCCCGAAAAAAATGGCCGGTGTGAATGACTTTGAATGGGACAATTATCTATAAATCACGGATCTTCCAGCACGTTTGATGACACCGGAGGGTATATTTGTTCATATTTGTTCTATACTTCTATACCATAATTTCTGCTGGTGAAATCCGAAAAAACCTCCAAGCCGAGGCCAAACAACCCATGCCCAGTGGGTCTGCAGGTGCGACGTGCGCATTTTGATCAACAGATTATTTCACGTCGCATTTTGATCATGTTCTTGTTTAAAACCCAGGGTTTATGAGGGCATATAACTGTAGTTAATGACTGGGGCTAATATAACTATAGTTAATGGGTGTTGATGGGGTTTAAAAACCAATATCACTGGACAACCTCACCCTGTAGCGAAAAATCGCGAGACATATCTGATAATCGCTAAACATCAGATGATCAATTCTGCTTCACTCAGATTTCTTGGTTCTAGAAACGACCAAGCAGATATTTTCATGTAGATAGGAAATCAATCCATAAAATATCCATATATAATCATATATATATATAACTATAACTGTTTATACAGATCCATACATCTCCAATCTATAAGTATCTGTAAAAGTCTAGACATATCCGCAAATTTCTACAGATATCTACGAAAACAATTTATCAACAAATATCTATGAATCTTTGTACATATCTATCAATATCTACACATATCTATGCATATCTATAAATATCTGTAAGTATCTATAAATATATGCATACATCTATACACTTCACATATCCACAAATATCTATCAATATCTGCCAATATTTGTACATATCTACACATATCTGTAAACATCTGCAAATATTTGAAACAAATCCTATAAATATCGACGCATATCTGCAAATATCTATAACTTATAATCCCCTATGAATATATTATAACTAAACGGCTATCTATATTATATCGAGTTCAATAGAATTCGATTCAGTTCTATTATATCGAGTTCTATTTAGCTATTTAGAGTTCTGTGGTTCTATTTATATAGTTCTATTTAGTTCTATTTAGTTCAATAGAGTTCTATAAATCGCCATAAATAGGTGGTATGTTTACCATTCCCAGTCATGGGTGGTAGACATGACATTGTTTTAACCACATTAGAGATATTTACAGATAATTATTTAGTTCAGCCTGGTTTCCGATAAATATTACAGATAACCACACTACAGGATGGGGCCCCCAAGATAGCTAAGTTGGTTTATAAATGGCTTAACTATGGTTTATGGTCGATATAACGAACTAGATAACTATGGTATTCATGGGGTTTATAAACCAACTTATAACTGGGGGGCCCCATCCTGTAGAGATATTTAACCACATTGTTTCCCTATAAATATCGATTTTTATTGGGAAATCATTCAGCCAGGTGCCGCAGCCGCATACGATCAGGCGGGGCTGGCCTCGGTCGATGGAAAATTGACCGTCAAGCATGATGAATATTTAGGGAATAGATATTGATTTATATTTATAGATATTTCTAGGATATTTATAGCATAGTTCTAGGATATTTATAGATAACTATAGATATTTATAGCATATTTCTAGGTTATTTATTGAATATTTATAGGATAATAGATATTTGGAGGTTTTCATAAATGGGGGCACCCCCCCCCCAAAAAAAAAATGTCCCATTTTCCATGAATAAACCATCCACCTATTGGGGTGCCTCCATGACTATGGAAACCTCTATTCACAGATATTTATGGAAATACCGTGGGGACCCAAATCATCCAAATTACCCTCTGGTAAACATACAAAAAGCTATTGAAAATGGCCATTTATAGTGGATTTTCCCATGAAAAATGGTGATTTTCCATAGCTACGTTAAATTACCAGAGGGTATCTCTAAGTTTTTTGAAACGATGAAATTTGAAATGATGATAAACCATGAGTTTTGGATGATAAATGGCCTGACAACTAAGATTTCAATGATGAGAAATAGACCATATTGATATTTTGATTTTAAGGAGGGTTCCTACAATAGGGATCCCTCACGTCACCATGGGTTAACCTATACTAAGTCATGGTCATCCGTGACCCTGATTATTTGGGGTAACCCCCCCCATTTTATCAAACCTCTAAATAACACTAAGTTTTTTTAAAGGAAAACATATGATGAACCAGCAATTTGTGAGTAGATGGAGTAGCGTATTTTCGGACAAACCCAGTGACCCTGCTCAGCGCGGCTGCGTGCGTGGGAATAGACATTTACCCTGAAATTGTGGCGGTTTTTGATATAAATTATTTATCTTATATATCGTTATAGTATCACACTACATATATATATACATACACGATGATATATAGACACTACATCACATATAATATATATATATAAATACATATGTACATAATGGATCACAATAGTATATAAATCATCTAGTCTTGTGGCAACTTTTTGGCCTCAGCCGCTTTCCGCTTTCGTTTTTCCGCGGCGCTGAGGCATTCACTGAACATGGACAACGGCATGCACCAGGCGCCACGGATGTAGGAGGAAATTCAGGATTTACCCTGTAATAAACCGTGATATTTATCCGGATTTAATGGGATTTTAGTGGGAGTAAATGGGGAATATAGCTCGGACTGATTTGGGTGCTGCGACGCACGGCAATGCAGTGCGGCCGCAACAAGTCCTTGTCTTAGGCCGGGCGAGCCAAGTCACACGCCCGTCGCACAGCTCTAGTAGCTGTAAAAGATTTAAATGGGGAATATAACCAACAATATGTGAATATAGTGGGATATACTGGAGGTTTCCTAAGTCATGGGGGGGACCCCAGTCGTCACCATGGGTTAAGCTATACTGAGTCGTGGTCTGACTTGGAAATTCGCAATGGTTTCTTTCGAAAAATGATCTGCAAATGGTGCGGCATTCTCCACATCTAACTGTTCGTTTATAGGGGAGTAACATCCAGATATATACTAAGCACCAACAAGATAGAACAGGTTCAATAAATGACTATTTTAGTATGATTTTACATACTAATCTCATCCCCTGTTCATATTGAACGCACCCTAGAAACCGTGGTTTAGTAGAGACTTGAATTGTATGGTTCATAGACATATAATAGGTGCTGTGCATATATTTATCCATGTGGGTGTACTGGTATATACACACATAGAGCATCTATGAAACATCAATGCAGTGTATAGGTAGATGTAGGAGCTGGGAAAAACCTTTAAACGTTGTATGAACACACATTGCACACCCACACAATCTTACACATTACACGTTTGATACACTAAATGCACGTGGGTATATGCTTACTTGTGTGTTTTTTCATACAGTATATGCTCACATCACTTGCATACTGTAGAAGTCAAACATGTACACGCACACACTTAAGATACATCCAGGCTGCATGTGTACAGAGACACATATGTGTCATATGTACTTTGTGTCATACGTGTCTGCAGACACACACACATACACGCACACATTTGTATACTGTATGTATACGTATACATACATATGTATATATATATATACATTAAATATGTATGGAATTATCTAGATAGATCAATACATGTACTCACCATATAAGAACACAGATATACATCTGCAACGCGCCAAGATTAGCTCCGCCAAGATTTGAGCAGGGTTTCCACTGGAAAGTTGGCGAACTTTCTGAAGAACTCGTTGGCAAATTCCATACGGCTAGATATTGGGATTGGATACGACTCATGGTTTTTCTCATGCGGCCATATGTATCCTAATATGTATCCTAATATGTATCCTAATATGTATCCTAATATGTATCCTAATATGTATCCTAATATGTATCCTAATATGTGCCATCATCAAGTTAGTTGGATATGTTTATCCCCTATTGGGAATCCCCTATTGGGAATGGTCATCAATGGCCGCCATAGCCTGGGATTCCCGACGAGTCGCAGGTCTTTTGGCATGTGGATGCCTTAAAGCTCAAGGGTCGCTTGGCTTCCAAAAAGCGAGCACTGGAAATCCCATGGTTGGCTTGAGAAAGTTCGGAAATCATCCATGGTGGATGTTCCATATCAGTTTAGTCAGTAAAAACTGGAGGGTATTAACTTGAGAAATTTCTGTGCCAAACAAGGAGATGTCTGAATGATTATCGTCCAAAGCCAGGAGTGTGTTCTGAACCGATACCTTGTTTGAAGAAGTTCTATCGCAGATATGTAGAAGATGAAAATTATAGAAGCATCAATGGTCAACTGGTCAACTGGTCAACTGGTCAACCAGCAAGACCAACCACATGAACACCTGAATTGTGGGACAATTTTGCTTGGTACCCTCAGTGTAGCATCCGGGGACCGTCTATTCCCATCCAACGGGTCTGGAAGTTGCCCCGAGATTTGGGGTAAGAACTCATGGAGAAAGGGTGAACCCCGTTCACCACAGAATGCATTCCTTCTACTATAGAGCATGTACCCTCTGGTCATTTAACAGTTCGCTATTGAAAATTGCCCATTTATAGCTGATTTTCCCATGAAAAAATGTGATTTTCCATAGCTATGTTAGTTTACCAGAGGGTAAGTGCCATTAAATCCCATTAAATCCCATTAAACCACCATTTTCCTATGGTTTTCCTATGGTTTTCCTATGGTTTCAACCATTGATGTTCCGGCTATGGGACGAGGACAAGAGAGACAAACAGTCTCCCCGTCTTTTGAGCTTCCTTTTGAAGGACACCGGGCCGCTGGGGTGGGGCCGCCATGGGCCATGGCCAGCGGTTGAGACTGGTGTAGGAACCATGACTTCCTGCCTATTTTCGGAAACCATTTTCGGCACCATGTTCGGCACCATTTTCCATCGAAGATGGTGCCGAAAGATCTTGGGACTTCGAAAAAATCACCAGTGAAACACTGCTCCGCACGCCTCGCAGGACAGGTGAGCTTCAGGTGTCTCGGCCACGCATCTGGTGGTGAGATTCTCACATTTAGATACATTTAGCATCTGCTGAGATTTTGAGAGTGAACTATATAGTGAAACAGTTTTTGGACTAGCTCTCAAACTTGCAAAAATGTGTACTCTACTCTCCATTCCAGCAGCCTCCAGCATGAGTTTTTGCGGAAGCCATGCCAAGGTTAGTGCTAGTTCCAAAGCCCAATCCGGATGGCAAGGGCAACGTGGCAGCAGAATATTGCTTAGACTTAGACAACATCTTCAGCCTGTATTTGCTGAATTCTTATTTTCCATTATTTTCCTATTTATTAAATCCCAATAAACTCAGCATTTCGGTTGGTGAAATCTGACGCCGTGGAATCTAGGATCAAGTTGTCCCAGTCCATACCCTATGTTCAGTGGACCCCGAAAAGTTGGAGCCACTGATGATTTTTCTGCGAAAACATGGACATTTTCCCAGGCTTCTCTCGTTTTCCGTTACTTTTTGGTCGAAAAAATCGGGGCCAACAGCAGCTCTTCCAACTCGTCCCAGGTGGGGCATCCTTCAAAAAAGCCAACGGAGTCGGGAGTGTTCACCTGAAGTGCGAGGCACGTGATCAGAGGATCAGCGGATCAGTGGATTTTGATAGGGGAAGATGCTCGTGAAACCACGAAACATGGGTTGTTGGAAAAGGGTCGAACTGTGAAAAAAATCCAGAGGGTGACACGAAAAACATGTTGCAGGCATTTGATTCTACAGAGTGTTTTAGGGATGAACCTAGTCAAAAATATTTCAATCTACAGTGGGTTTATTTGTTCGGTGGTGACGGTTGTGTTTAAGTTTTAAAGGGAAGAGATTAATGCCTTTCCCCTAAAACCTCCCCAAAATTAACAAAAACTAGGGTCCATCTCTAATTTTGGAAAATTTCAGGTTGGCCAATTTGACTTTTGATTGATCCCCTTTGGAAAACAATTTAAAAATAAAGCTACCATTTGTGGGTTTCGCCCCCTAATAATAAAAACTAGTTAACCCCGGGGTTTTTATTATTAGGGTTCGTGACAATTTTGGTCTTTTTTATGAAGGGTTTCAATTTATTGATAGGGTCCGCTTCGAAATCCAATTTTTGGCAATATTTTAATTGCGTTATATCAGGAATTTCAATTGATTTTGAAATCGAAAAACATAGTTTTTTTAATTAAGGGTTTCAATTTATGAATAGGGTCCGCTTTGAAATCCAATTGTTGGCAATATTTTAATTGCGTTATATAAGGAAATTTAATTGATTTTGAAATCGAAACAATTTTTTTTTTTAATTAAGGGTTTCAATTTATTACTAGGGTTCCCTAATAATAAATACCCCCCTAATAATAAAAATTACCTGAGGCTCTGAGGCGTTTATTATTTGGGGGGGGAACGTTTAGTATTAGGGGGAAAGGATTACCGGTACTCGATCCACTTCGAGGAATTGCCCTAGGTCTTCAACTGCCCTCTGTTATGTGCCTGATAGGGACAGGGCCACTAATTATTCCCCAACTTTTTTGTTGGTTTAAACATTTGGTTGGTGGTTTGGAACATGCCTTTGATTTTTCCATATATTGGGAATGTCATCATCCCAACTGAAGAGCATATTTTTCAGAGGGGTAGGTATCAGGTATACCACCAACCAGACATGTTGAAACTATCAGCTTCGACGGTGAATGGCTTTGGATCAATCATGGCTCGGGGGTGTAGGCCAAGGGTTAACCAAAACCCCCCCGGGTTTGTTGGGAGAGCAGGGCCCGAATACAACCACGCTATATATCTGCAGAAATCAGCCATTCACGAAGCTGAAAACTTGGGCTCCCAATCTTCCGTATCTTCCGTGAACCCAGCATCCAGAGAGCCGAGAGCAACTGGTTTCGTCCCGGCCATGGATGGTTTCCCCAATCCAATTCCCATCACCGTAGGATCTACTGAGTACTGTAGTTCATCCTAGTCCCCGATACGTGGCTTAGCCCATCTATAAAATGATGTGGGTGCACTAACTCTGGTTCTGAAATTACTATAAATGGGCTTATAATGATTATAACTCCTGTAGCTAAGTTTTATATATTTATATACAGTTATAATTATAATTACATATATATATATATTTATTATTCATAATATCATTATAAACCAGTTATAACTGGCAGGGCTAAAACCAACTGGCTGATTATCTATGGTTCTTTCTTATGGCCCTTCACGGCCTCCAAAGCCCCTTATCGGCGAAACACCACAGGCTGCAAAGGGCCTTGTGAACTTTTTCGCTGCTTGGAAGGACATGGGAAAATCCATGGGAAATGGCACATTTCACCATGGAAAATCATGGAACATCATGGAAATGTGAGTTTCCATAAATGGGGGATCCCCAAAAATGGTTGGGTTGTAATGGAAAATCTATCTATAAATGGATGATTTAGGGGTACCCCCATTTCCGGAAACCTCCATATGGGGGGTATAAAACGAACTATCATCAGAATTTTATATACTCATAATGGGGATATATATATATGTATGTATATATCATATGGTTTTTATTGTCCTAATATCATGGGAGAATCACTATGGTCCTATGGTGATTCAACACTTTGCTTTCTTTTTGATGGCTCATTAAAACAGGGTTGCTCCAAGCTATTAAAGGTAGATCGCCGCCAGTTTTTTATAGTTTTTTCCCCTTGTGTGTGGGGTGTTGGGAGCAACCCTGATTTAGTTCAATGATATTACCAAACTTAAAAATGGTGATTTTCCATAGCGCACTGTAGTCATTGCCTGAGGGTATCTGGTTGTGAGTGGGATAATCTTAGTCCCAGTTACAGGATTTGGGTGGCCAACTCTGTACGTGAACTCGTGACGTGTTTCTGGAATGTATGCCTCTGCCAATCGTCAATCCAGCACAATTCCTCCCACTGTGCGCAGCCTTTGAAATCATTCTTTCTGGCTTTCTCTGAAAATAGGCTATCCCAAAATTTGATGCTTCATCACCATGTTCATCCACTTTCCGTATTAAAATGGCCATATATTATCATATATTGTGCATACCCCATTTAATCATTTTCAGACAGACCCTTCTCGGGCCGACTCACGACGTGTCTGCCGAGGTTTCAATAAGCCTCTCGGATCAGATGAAAATTCCTGGATAATCCCGGAGGTCCTGAACATCATTTTCCCTGGCGATCATGGGATTTATAGTGATTTAATGGGATATTCATGGGATTTATAGTGATTTAATGGGATACTAATGGGATATATAGTGATTTAATGGGATATTAATGGGATTTATAGTGATTTAATGGGATA
>Ga0126342_10012402_pt1 | contig 15204 bp, 16 predicted proteins | sample Cyp1metagenome_FD_92528 | JGI IMG/M metagenome (GOLD analysis project Ga0126342, IMG submission 92528) | Coral microbial communities from Lord Howe Island, Old Settlement Bay, Australia - Cyphastrea 1 metagenome | ecosystem: Host-associated > Invertebrates > Cnidaria > Coral ...
CCATGGCTGTCAATCAAACCTAGCGCAAACCTAGCGGGTTTGCTAGCGCTGCCTTGCAGAATTGCTGAATTTAGTTGCGTGCCGCCTCATAACGAAGAGGAAAAAACAGTAGATCCAGATGAAATATCAACAACCAATACTAAACTTCTAAACAACTATTTTTGACAAATGGTCATATGGGTATAGTATCGTTAAGAGCTTTTTGCAGTGTTTGAGAACTTATATAAATCATAGAAGTTGCGCACGTTTATAGGAGTTGCGCACGTTCCATAGCAGTTGTGCACGTTCCATAGAAGTTGTGCACGTTTCATAGGAGTTGTGCACATTTCACAAGCCCCCTAATAACGTTCGTGTTCAACTGCTGCGGAATGGACTCAAAACCGAAGCTCTTAATGATACTATACCGATATATATATAATATATACATGTACATGGCATTAAATGACTATACGATCCTTCAAAACTTGAGAACCTTTGAGACTGCGTTCAAGCCTTGGACAGGTGAAAACTCTCTCTGGTTTTTCTGGCCTTGACGATTTCATGAAATTTTTCCCAGTCGACTTTGCCATCTTTTCCATATGCAGCGGCCATGGCGCTTTTTTAAATCCGAAAAGTCTGGAAAATCCGCTGCCAAAATCATCCTTAAACATTCCAAACTTTCCAAAAAAGTGGGGGTTCCGTGTGAGTTTAGGTGTAGTTGATGTAGTTGTAGCAATTTGATTCAGTTTGTGCTTTGATTTGCGAGGCTTTGAAGATGACACTGGAGCCTTGGAGCATCTTGGAGCAGTCAAGGTTACTGGGGATTCCCACACTGGATGATCCTTGGTATCCTTGGTCCGTTGGGTAGCATAATAAAAAAATCATCAACCAACTTTCTGGAAATATCTGGAAATGCTAATAAAAGCCTTTGCGAAGCCACTCTACTCGGCCTAAGTGGTTGCAGTGGGCACTGAATCAAATGAAACCCGTTCAGCAATACCATCGCCCAACCTCGTCAATGACACCAATCACCTAACTTCCTGTATCATCATCATCATCATCATCAACAATAACCATTAATAACCATTAATAACCATTAATAACCAGTTGATAACCATCATCATCATCATGACTGCGGACCTTGCTGGAAGGCGCTCAGCTCGGTAGATCTGGATCTTCTGAGATACCAACATGATTTGAGTGGATCCGCAGAACCACATCCACACCTCTCGTGCCGCAACACGAGAGTGGGAAGGACAGGCTACAGATGGCTACAGTATGCAATAGCAACCTACGCCATTGAAAAACAGCTGGAAGAGCTCGAAAATATGCTGCCCATTTGCATCTTATGTCCCAAGAGAAAGGCAGATACGTTCTTGATAGATGGACAAATGCCTAATGGGGTTGCAAGGAGTATGAAAACGTGTTGAATGTGCTTGAAAATGTAAACTGGTGTAATACAGATGTCCTGGGCATGCAGGTGCAGTATGGCGTGCATGCAGATGATGCCAAAGCGCAATCCCTTTTTTAAAGAGATATTTTGAGACTTAGTTCGCACAGCACTGTCGAGCCTACAGCACAGCATACAGGCTAAAACACATCATAAAACAAAGATTTCAAGACTAATTTCTGTGAAGAAGCCGACTGGAGTTGTTCTATTTTGATATGTTTTGAACATGTTTGAACCATGGGCCCCTGGAAAGGTAGATGGACCTATGGATCGGTCGAAGTCGGGTCCACCCACGCGGGCAAAGATGTCTGACAAGACTCCTGCAAACGACGAAGACTGTCATAGCTGTGGATCATGGGTCAACCCCCAAACATCATATCTACCATATCTATCCATATCTATCCATATCTATTCTCTCCATTTTCGGGCGTTGGAGCACAAGGGTTTGGACTATTTTGGACTCACATCCAAATTTCATGGAATGGCCCCCAAATTTGGCTGAATGGCATGTTTTACAGAGTGATTGCCTGTTTTTTTTCCTGTTTTTTTCCCCCACCTGGCCATAAAGATTCCATGGGGAAGCCTTAAATGTGACCTCTGCGGCTCCTGGTGCGGCAGCATCACCGCTGCTGAGTTCGCCCGCTTCACCCCATTCCAGCAAGCTGCTCAATGGCCTTGGCTGAGATCGGAGCGATCGGAGCGATCGGAGTGATCGGAGTGCCGCTGCCAAGGTACACCACCTTTAAAGTCGACTTGGAAGCAGCCGCCTGACCGGGAAAAATATGTGAAACATGTGCAGAAACTTCGACTATGACTATGTCCTGTTTTGGATGTATGTTCGACATTGTTCGACTGCATGAAATTCGTTGTTCCGCCTGCAGCATCAGCCCAGCCACTCGAACCCCTTTCGCAAGACCCTTGACGTAGACACAGGGCCGGCCATCTTTGGGCGCCACCAGGGTGGCCATTCCGATGCCCAAGAGGACCTGACCACTGATTCAACTGTCGGAGATGACACCAGACGTCGGAGCCCTTGGGGCGGTAGACGTTTTTGTCCTTTGGATATTTTCGCAACTTGGCTGCTTTCAACATCTTTCAACATCTTTCTATCACTCAAAAAGTGGTGATCTTCAGATTTTCGAAACGCTAGTTGAATGATTTGAATGAACAAACGCAGCTTCACTGGACGCTGGGTACAACCAAATGATCCCACAGGCCTGACCACTGGTACTCAAGGTCAAGGGCTGAGTGAGGTTGTAGATGCCTGGTGAAAATAGCCGGAGACAGCGGGTCGCTGGTGCCCAAACGACACGTCGTGTTGAAAATCCATGAAAATCCAGCAAATTCCAGTTGGGCAATTCTTGAAGCTATCGGTGCATCTTATTCATTGTCTTTAAGGATTGATTTGCGGTCCGTTCGGGAAAAGCACATCGTGCTGTGCTGTCAAAAAAAAGGGCCTGGCGTTAGCACCACGTGCAATCCCAAGTCCAACTTGGCTTGGATGGCACTGCTGGCATCGCTGCTCCTGGAGTCTGTGCGGCAGCAAAAAATTGCACTACGACTGGGACCTTGGAATGCTACTAGGTAACCTCTGGTAAACGTTTACATAACTATGGAAAATCACCATTTTCAATGGGTAAATCCACTATAAATGGCCATGTTCAATAGCTATGTTAAATTACCAGAGGGTACTAGGTAGATCAGCTGTGGGCAAAATGGTGCAAAATGCAGAGAAGTGGGATTATCTGCGATCACTGTACTTTGGGAGAACTGCCGCACTGTCGACAATGGAAACTGTATCAGTTAAAGTTGTGTGTAAATTGTTGTTCAAGTTGTTCTCCTCACCCTATGCTGGTTTCAAGGAAGGGACCCCCTCTCTAGGGCCCGCGGTTCTTGGCTGCCCGAGACAAAGGTCATGTGATTTTGACACTCTTGTTTATCACAAAATAATAACCCATGTTTGTTCTTTGCGTTTTGCTATCACCTTCATTTGCACCGCTTTTTTTGGTGTCTTGAATTTTGCATACAGGAAGAGCAAGAACTATAACATGTCATACCTTTGCAACAACCCTCATCCTGGATGAATCTTGTCAGGTCTTGTTTCAAAATCAACAACTATGGTAACTATGGTCATCTTAAAACATCCATTCCATTGGTTCCATTCCAGTTCCATCAGCTCCAGGGCGTCCTGGCCACATAAACTTCACTGAAGGGCACCGCAGTGGTACCTCCTTCCTCCTGGAAGCTGGGGCCAACCTTGGCAAAAACCGAGCAAAAATAGGCCGTCCAGGAATCCAGCTCCAGATGTTGCTGGCTTCGGAATGCGTTCGCGAAAAATACGTTCTGTTGCTATTGCTGCTATTCTTGGATAAGATGTCAAAATGATATAAAATGATAGAATATGATAGAATGAATAGAACAACTCTTACTGTATCTTCGGTATGGACTCGTCCAACCTAAAACTGTTGGGATGGTGGGTGGCACACTCCAAGTTGCCAAGGCACTGATAGGTATCTATATTCCGGGATTTCCAAAAAGAAAAGCCCAGAAGAATCCTCAGATCCACGAATTGCCACCCGTGAACTGATGTGACTCGGAGTGGCACTCGGTGGTGCAACGTCCCGTGCGTCCTCCCAGTCCGAGGCTCGATTGAAATAAAAGGCTTCTCGGCCACCACAGGGGTCAAAGCCACATTGGTCAGTGCTGCAACAGAGCCGCTGTGTGGCAGAGTTGTGGGAGGTGTACCTGGCATCTGAAAACAACAATCCACGACTTTGCTTCAGATTGAGTTACCCTCTGGTTATTTAACATAGCCATGGAAAATCCCAACCATAAATGGAGGTTTCTGGCTGGGAAAATCATCTATTTCTATGGGCCATCTATACCATGACCATGGCTATCTTAAATAATCAGAGGGTAAAATCGATAGCTTCAGATGACGCGTCATTGTAAATCATTGAAGACTTCCGTGGAAAATGGTGGAAATCTTTGCACCATTGTCACCTCTACAAGCCCGGAGAAAACACCCAGAATCTGCACCCAGAAAACACCACCTGTACAGCCCACAAGGACGATGTTCCATTGCCCACCGAGGATACCTTTGAAATTTGGAATCAGGATGGGGCAAGGATGTGCTTTCAAAACGATGGAAAAAAATGGAAAAATGCACAAAAATACGATAGTGATTTAGTAGAATTGGCTGGCTGAAGACCTTGGGTGAATGAAAGTCAGTGACATATGGAAGATGTTGCCCTGATAATTCAACGAGCCAATTTGGACAGTAGTTATGCTACCAGTAATGCGCAGTACCCCTGAACCGAGCGCCCATCTAGATACCACAGCGTATACCCAAAAAAAGCTACGACTACCTACAAGTACCAAATTTCTTGTGACCTTTGTTTGATGGCCGATGCTAGCATTTCTGTGCCACTGTGTCTTCGCAAAACAAGCACTTGCCATTCCAAACCAAAAACAAAAAACATAGTGCCACCGTGTCAGCTTTCGCAGCTGGTTTCGAAGCCATCCAACATCTATCCATTTTTCACTTGGAACACTGTCCACACCACAGCCTCTTTCCTATCAGGACAAACTCTGCATTGTGACAACTGGTGGGCAAGATACTCGCATTCGGAGTGGAAATATTGGAGTTGCGCATAATCCACTGCTGCCTTGAGTCCGCACAAGTCCAATGCAATGCAATGCAATGCAATGCTGGGATAACATTGCCAAGAATGCTAAAGGTATAAACCTGGGAGCAACATGGACCTTGTATGGCCTGGCGCTATGGAGACCAAGCTTGGCTTCTCATGACAGAACGTCATGAAACATCATGAAACGTCATGAAGCATCAAAGGTCTCAGTTTTTCAGCCCAGGAACTGCCCTCCAAGCCTAGTGTATCCATCTACATGCACATCTGCCAGGTATCCTGCACGGAGCGCAGGCTTCGTCGCTACACTTGTCTTCCACATCACGAAAGGCGATCAACTGTGAAACATGCAACTTTGGAGGCTGCAAAAAAGAGGAAACTGATGAAAATTGCAGGTTGCTTCCAAACAGGAGTGGCTTGGCTAGTCACACGTGTGACGTATCCACACGTGGCAGAGAGTGCCTCCACTTGCCCAAGCCTTTGGGGCAAAAAGGGAGAGATTCCTCGCAGGTCTTGAAACCAGCTGTCAAGAATTTGTGCGGAAAGGGGAACATGAAACTATGAAACTCATTCGGAGGCACAGTGCCAAATTTGAGTGGTATACAAAGGAAGTCTTAACATCTTGGCTGTGTTGGAAGTTTGGCTGTCTCCGCAGGAGATCAAAACCGCCTGGTTGCCTTGCTTCAAAAAGCATTCATAAATAGAACCCTTGTGAATTAAGTCAAATTTTAGTCGGAACATCATGGGTCCCCATTTTATAGGCATAAGACCGCGGTCTACGACACCCCCCCAACAGGGTCCTCTATAAAATGGGAACCCATGACCCCCCTGGCGAGGGTACACCTCTATAAAATGAAAAATATCAAGTTTGTAGAGGCCATCACTTAACCCTCACTTAAGCCCAAAACCCTTCAAACACTGTAAAATGGAGACCCATGACGTTGGAAAATTGCGGTTTTCCAGAGTATATGGTCTCTATCCGCTGACCCCAACCGAAGCAAGAGGGAGCGCGCTAGTGAATAGAATGGGAACTTCTGACGTTGTACGTGGCTGTCACCCAGCAGGTGAACATCACTATAAAATGCTGCTCTGACACCCAAAAAAAACTATATAAAATGGTGGACTCACTCGAGCCCTAAAATTTAGAGATAAAATGTGTGTAAAAAAATGCTCTTATCGGAGGGATATCCCCCCATTTTATAGAGGAAAATCCTAAGGGGATCAAAATAGCATCAACTGGCTATCCAACTGGCGAACAAAGCAATGCATTCGACCAAGGATGGTGTCCTGTCTACATGCACTCGTCGCAGCGGACATGCTTGGGATACGGCCCAAAGCCTGAGGAGAAGTCATGGCATGCTTGCAGGATCTTGCGGGAAAGAGTGAAAAAAAATGTTGTTCGTTAGATTTCGATAGCTTCACTAGATTAATTGTGCAGATTTGTGCAGTGTGTTGCAAGGGATTCCAGCTGCGACCATGCCACATGCCCTCAGAGGACTTTTGATGAAAATTCTCAGCACTCCGCCTCAAATACTGTGCAGCTGGGAAGTGCTCGCAAATTCATCGGAACCGGTGCAGTCCGTGCCAGCATCTACTCCCTGAGTCTATCCTCTAGGTTGGTTTCGAAGTCCATGGACAAAATGCAGCTAGACACTAAGTCACGAAGCGGCTCTGGCAAGCGCAAGATAACCCTCATGTCCCTTTTCAATCCTTTTCAATCCTTTTCAATCCTTTTCAATCCTTTTCAATCCTTTTCAATCAAGGCAAACTCAGATTTCAGGTGTCTCGCAAAATGAGGACATTTGAGGACTCTTCCCAGTCAATCTGTCCACGAATGGTGTTTCTGTCTCAGCGGCCAAAAGTTATCCAGCGATCCGGGATCCGGAGACTCACCCATGGGCGGAGAATAAACTCCGTTCCTGATGCGAAACATCAAAGGATCGGAACCATGAGAAAGTGGGAAGCACATGGAAGCACCATGCAATCCGAAAAAACCATCTCATCATTGGTTGACCCATTCCTAGACTTCATTTGATCCCTTAAGAGTTTCACTGTTAAGTTTCACTATGCCGGGCGGTCCTGCCAGTGAAGGCCACCTCTTGGGGACGTCGCCCCAGTCCCAGGACCTGCACATAGTAACCCACCTCGATGTCCACGTCCTCAACGGCCAACGGGCCGAAGGGCCAGGGATTTATGGTGGCTAAATTGGTGGGTAAAAAAAAAACCGGACTGAGATCATTTCAGATGGCTCAGCCGGACGATGCCAACATATGCCAACAGACTTAAAAAACATCTTATAGCCACCTATTAGATCCCAAAAAAAAGGTACAATTGATGTACCAGAGGTCTTACCAGGCGAGGCAAAAAATTACAATGCCATAGCTGCTTGGAGACATCGCAGCACCCCTCGAGACACGGACATGTGACATGTGTGACATGTGTGGATGGTCAAATGGTCAAGGCACATAGGAGCCAGGTTTGAACAACAAGGCGATGCGCTCGGAGCTGTAGTGCCCTGTGGTGACCTGTGACAGGAGATGCATCGAGATATGCACGGCAGATTTAGCAGTTTAGCAGTGGTGGCTGAGAGGGTGTGGCGACACTCAGAACAAATCTTACAAACATGCAATCCATTCTCGTTTGCTTCCTGCACGGGTACTGTTGGACTATCATTCGTCGACTATCCCTCTTCCTTCATCTGTTGTTCTGCGCGAAAATCTACCATGGTCTGTGTGTGTGTGGCTTGGAAGATGACAAGAATTGACAAGATCTGTGCCCGTAGCCCAATACTGTCCCACCAGTATGCGCCCCTCGGCACATTGTTGAGATCCTTCAAAAGTGTAGCGATCTCTGCGGTCAGATTCCGATCCTCTGCATCCTGGCGGGCTGCAAGATGCTGCAAGTCACCCTAAAAGGGAGATGTGAAGCCAAGTTTCTGGGACAAACAGCGAAATCATGCAAAATCCTGAGTTTCCGGGTAGTTTTGAAAAATCTTGAAAAACCTGACCACAAAAGATCATGAACCATAGAATCATAGAACATCATGGATCCAGTCACAAGAGATATAGCAAGAGGATCCAGGGGACCCGCCTCAGGGGCAAAGATATGGACCGCTTGTGGCCACACAGGTGGGTTCGGCTCGGAGAACACCCTAGCACCGAGCGAATGATTTCCACATCTTCCCACGGTCCCAAAGGTGAAGTCAGTGATTGGATGATGGCCAGGATTCAAGAATTTTGGAGAACTAAGTGAACTAAGCATCAAACATAGGAATAAGATGAAATAAGATGAAATAAATTCTCTGGTTAGTGATACACCCCACTTGACCTGTAAGGGACTCAACATTTTTACCAAGGATCATGAGCCAACATCATCCTGGTTTTTATCCATCTCAACAGAGAGAAACTTCCAAGTTTCACTTCCAGGCCTCCAGCTGAAGCAACACCACAATCCAAAACCTGAAATCCGTTGCGGAACTTTCCAATTCACCCACTGACAGTCGACTGTCATGTCACAGCAACAGAATTCCTGGTTTTCGGAGGGACGGCAACACTTCGCGCCTAAAAAAACACATTGTCATACACAACAAAGTGTCCGCCGAAAGACAGATCGCGCGCTTCAAGAAATGTTCTTGGAATTCTTTGGATAGTTGATACTGTTGATATGATCATTGATATTTGATGATATTTGGCAGGTTGTTTGCATCCCTGATCTACGTCCTTTGAAAGCCTCCCAAGATATGCCAATCCCTGGGGCAGTGGCTCCAGCGCCCAAGACGCATGGCCAAGTTCCAGCGTTGATGGATCTGGTTTTATGATGTTTTACCCTCTGGTTATGTCAAAATAGCTATTGAAAATGGCCATTTATAGTGAGTTTTCCCATTAAAAATGGTGATTTTCAATAGTTATGTTAGTTTACCAGAGGGTATGTTTGTGTGTTTCTCTGTGTTTGTGTGTGTGTTTGTGTGTTTTAGCAACAAGTCGCTTCTTCCATTTGTGCCACAAAAGTAAAAAAAATCTATGACCCTGTTGGTGGTGTTTCCTCTGTAGCATACCCAGAGCCTTGGCTGATGAAAGACCCCCCACCGTGGAGTAACCTGGCACCGATGCATCCATCTTCTGCTTCTATAGATACTTGTTGCAGCGGGCCATGACGAGCGGCGATAACACATGACGGCCACGACCCCTGAGTGTGGCTAACCATTGAGTACTCTTTCAAGAAATGAACTCTTTCTCCATGAATCTCCATAATCGAAAGCTCTATTCAGATGGTTAGTGCCTTAGAACAAGTTCCCCTCTGGTTTCTGCAAGTCATAGCATGGACAGTGGTACCTATGTGTCACTCTGCTGAAATTAGAGTGGTCATCCCCAGCTGTATAGGGAAAGAATATGCAGATCAAAGTCCCTTGGCGCCATCATCATCATCGTCATGGTCATCGTCATCATCATCATCATCATCATCATCAATAACCATTAATAACCATTAATAACCATTAATAACCTTTAATAAGTGTTAATGACCATTATATAATAACCATTGATAACCATTGATAAACCATTGATAACCATTAATAACCGTTGATAACCGTTGATAACCATCATAAGCAGTCTTAGCCCCATGTCTATTCATATCCTGATCTCCAAACTGAAAAAAGTCATTCGTCGTTCTGCGTCCTCGTGCTGATCGTGCTTGGCCATGTGCCAACTTGACTCTTCCGCCTCGCAACGAGTGCCGAGTTTTGGCTTTCAGAATGCAACATCCTGGCAACCCTTAAGGACTGTCCGGTGGTTGCATGTTAGATTAACCATAGATTAACCATAGATTAACCATAGATTAACCATTTAGGTAGATCTGTATTGTTTGAATATCAACTTTGAAACAGCGCAGTCACCATTTTTCACAGCAGGGTGGCATAGCGTTAAACTGCACGGTGCCGTGACCACCGGTGGGATAAGTGGGACCAACGCTGAATCCCAACGATGACGCTGGAACAATCTCTTGATATCTCTGTATATCTCTATGTCTCAACATGTCTCAACTATCATGTGATACAACATGAGGATTCATATGGCCATGTGGGTATGGGTCAAAATTAGGTACCCCCAATAATTGGATGGTTAATACTAAACTAGACTAACATCTGTGGTCCCCTAGGTCTTCCATTTTGACCCACATCCATGTAGGGCCACAGGGATTCATAGACAGTCGAAAGAGTCGTCACGATGCATCAGGATGTCTCGCTCAACGAGACCGCGCTGTGCTTTTTTTTCGCGTCCAGGCGACGCCTCGGGCCCAAGCAGCCACGATTCGAGCGCCTTCGGCACGGTGAGAAAGTTCAACGAGCTTCGATGCCATACCTGGGCTGAGCTTAAGCTACTCATCACGGTGACGGAGATACTGAAGCAGGACAGCAATTTGAAGAAAAAAGCTCACAGAGATTCACAGAGATGGGAAGGATTTTAGACTTTAGACATCTAAGATCATCTAAGTACATAGATGTACATAAAAACACCAGAGGATCGAAAAGCCAGCTTCACCTCAACTGATGGTTTCATAATGTTTCATCCCAGGGATCGAGGCAGTCCTTTGGAACTGTAGGCATTTTGTTCGTTTTTGATGAGTCCATACCTACTTGGTTGGCAGCTCCTCAAAGGTTGTGGATCAGAAAAATTGCCTGAGCCAGAAACATTGCTAATATTTGCTAATACTTCTTCACATCCCCCAAAGCGGTGTACTTGGAAGGGGAAAGCAATGAGCTCAGAAAATGTCTTACCGAAACAGGATTGGGTGTCGGAACTCTGCGACGCGGCCTTTTTTCATCGCAGCTTGACTGACTACGGCTTTCCTTCATAGGCTTTCGAGCAGCTCACGAGTGCTCAGATCATATAACACATTTCTGGTGAGGTATGGCGTTCCCTAGTCCCGTCAGCAAACTCAGCAAACACACATGTGATTCTCACAGTCCTTAGCATGGAAATGCAAGCAGCCACGTGCTGGCAGGAAAAGTAGATCAAACTGGCACTGTATTCGCAGGAATAACAACTACCCTCTAGAACGGTCATCTGCATGAAAGAATGCTCTGAGGACCTGTGAAAATGGTCACTGCTTGAGCACGATCAAAGAAATGAAAGATCAGGAACTATCATCCTAGTCGTCGTCGTCGTCGTCGTCGTTGTCATCATCATCGTCATCATCATCATCATCGTCATCATCATCATCATCATCATGATCATGAGCTCTGTCAGCAATGTGTGAGATCTTCATGTTCAAATATTGTTTCTCCCTCTTTACTACTTTATGTCATCTTATTATATCCTCCTTCTTTCCTTCTTGATCTTCTTTGGCCCGAACAATGCCAAGCTTCACAGTGCTCTGGCAAAGGATAACAATCCTGCTTTCGGTTGCACGTCTTCTTGTTGACCTCCCGTAAAGGCTGAAGCTTCAGCAGCACTCACTGCGTTCATACATGTTACTACAGTACATCTCAAGGCTTTTCTGTCCGGTCAGCTGAAGTTCCTGCTGAAACTGAAGTAATTTCTGAAATATCTTCTGAACCAAACCCAGATTTGAATCGGTTTTCATTAAAATCCAGCACAACCAGACCCTTATTTCAAAGAACCTGCCAAGATGAGAAACTCTCAACAGTAGTGTAGACTAGGGGTCGATACCATGATGTTGCGTTGTGCCCTTCTTGCTCACTGACAAAAGACAAAAATAGCAGGGAGTTTACGGAGGGCCAGTCACACTATAACTATATGGAAGTTCCATGGCCCAAACACGCAAAAAACACTTGGCGGGGTTGGACCGCGAAATCGGCACAGCACAGAGCCAAGTCACTCCGAATGGAGTATAAGCATCACGGCCAGTGTGCTCACTCACCACGGCCTCACTTTGAATCACTTGAGAAATGCCAGACTCAGCCACGTGTCACTGACGCAAGAAATGTCAAACCCAAGCATTCTGAGCCACCCCTTTGGTTGACAATCTATTGGCCGTTTGAGTCTTGTTTTTTCATACTTAACATATCTTAACATTACTTTTCGTGTTTATCTGACCTTTTGCGACCTGCCACACGCTAAACGAGGTGTTCGCTTCGTGGGCGTGCGAAAGCGTGCGAAATGTAGATCGAGATTCGAGAGGCGAAAGCCAGGGGAGTTACTACCGGAAAACCAATACATGCGGCATCATGTGACATCATGTGGCACGGAATAATTATGAAGTGGGCAGGTTCGACAATTGACAATCTAACCAGAATGAAAGCATGTCAAAAGCATGTCAAAGCTATGTGTGGCCACAAGAAAACTGAGGTTGGGGGAATCAAGATGAATCAAGTATCAGGATGTATCAGGGACAAGCAAAATTCTCCGCTGGAGCCTCTGTCTTCACGGTGTTCACGGAGTCCTTACGCACCGCGACGGCGAAGATGGAAAGCAGGGCCAACAGGATGAATCCTGGGCGGCTGTACTGAGCTACGAGTATACCATGAAAAATTCATGGACATCGGCCCAGAAATGTCCTGCCCCATAAACATCATAAACATATATAAACATCATAAACCAGACATAACCAGACCCAAGGTTCGAAGGGAAGCCATCAGGATTTGGCACACGGCTTTACGGATTAGGCGCTGAAGAAATGCTTGAGCAATCGCACAGCTGCAGCTTCATCACTTCAACGGAGAAAACAATCCATGTCCGGCCATGTCCCTTTTCACTCACTTGCAAATCAACTCATCAACTCTGCAACGACATATGCACAAGATTGCACGTTTGCACCTTTGCAGTGGATCGTGCATACGATTGGACTTTTGATCAGAGTCCAAGCACTTCTCAGGCCAAGTTGCACTGCTTGAAGGTCACGGTACAAGTTGGTCTGAACCTAACAAGCGCTCATGGAATGTGCATGGGGAGACTCACTACTTTTTTCAGGTGACACGCCTCCTCTGGCATCATGGGGACCCAAAGCGGAGCTGGAGGAGCTGAGGGCTGGATATCCTCGATATTCTGCTGCCCTTGTTCCAAATCCTGACAGCTGCAGAACTGCAGAACCAACAGAACTGCAGAAGTTTCACCCGGGCACTGTGAGTGACAGGAAAAACCATCTGGACATATCTGGACCACATCTCCGCACTTAATTAGGTAAGTCACAAACCGGAGACAGGCATGGTGGGACAGTGGGACATCTCCAAATCTTGGGTCAGGGGAACCCGCGGAACGGGGGCCGACCGCTCCTGGCCATTCTGGCCATTGTTGTACTGCTTTTCCAGCTCTGACAGGTCTTTGACAATGTACTCCCCCGTCAGCACTTGGAGCTCCTACAGGCAAATGTTTTGAAATACATGGAAAAAAACTCGAGATTACTAGAAAACCCATGAAAACCCCATCAAGTCTTCAAGGTTAACAAACACCAACCGAAATCATAGATTGGCCGCTGCGACAAGTGGTCATAGACTGGGACGTGACTAATTAGCAGAGGATGAGGACTGGGACGAGCATCCATGCAGGGCTGAGGACAATTACAGGCAATTGATTACCAGAAAAAACCATTAGAAAAGCACCAAACAGCATCAAAAAGCCCACGAAATCTGATCCTGTTATGATGAATTTGAGGCTCAGCTAACATGATGAAAACAACACACCACTTGGTCCGCCCTGCCTTCAAGGCCACGTACTTCTGAGCCACTTTTTGGATCCAGGCAACCAGGGCGGCCATAGCAAAGAAAAGGCCAATCAACACCAGGAACGCCAAGATCACCAACTTAGGCCAAGGGAATCCCAGCAGTTTAGATCCCCGAAAGTTCATTGTGAAGAAGGAACTCTTGATATCATCTTTTGGTATCTGGTCATGATGGTCATGTACCATGGTTACCATGAAATACCATGAATATTGGGGAGCCTGCCTTTTTCTCAGTATCAAGTTTCAAGCGTCATATCTCAGCAGTTCAAATGAAAAACCATCAGAAGCTACAGCAATCGTTAAACGGCCTTGACGAATTAGAACATCAGCGTTGTTTAACTCTTGATTCCACATAGTTTGGGTATGTGCGGGTCCAATACAACATGATAAAGTTGGTTTGGGGAATTGCAGCTGACAGGGGAGTAAACAAAGAGATGCAAAGGTGTCGGGCGACGAAAACGACTGCCAGCACCCCGCCGTTGTTGTTGTTGCTGCTGCCACCGCTCCCGCCACTTCCGAAACTGCTGCCACCTTGAACCAGCCGACTGATCATGGTGCATCTACCCTCTGGTAAACTAACATAACCATGGAAAATCACAATTTTTAATGGGTAAATCCACTATAAATGGTCATTTTCAATAGCTATGTTAGTTTACCAGAGGGTATCAAGTCCTTTTGACAATAATCAACGGTAAGACTGGAGTATCAACATGCGAACCTTCGCAATCTTCGCAATCTTCGCAATCTTTGCAATCGACAAATCATCTAAATTATCAGGAGTCTCAGAAATTCTCAGTCGCCCAATAACAACACCGTCCAGATACTCGTCGCTTCGGCGGGGATTTCCAATGATTTCCAGCCTTTTTTGGAGGCGCATCTTGAGGCATGGGGCTAGGCCAAAATTGCGTTCTGCCTTGCGTTCATCTGTTTGGAAATTCAAAGAAACCTACCAGTGGTCCCAGGCTTTTTCTGGAGATCACTCGATTTCCTTCCGAAACCAAGCAGTTTCTTCCTGGTTCCGTTTTCTTCCAAGGTGCTGGAAGAGAATGTTGGACAGTTGTCGCAGCAGTTGTCGCAGCAGTTGTCGCAGCAGGGCCTAAGAGTTTCTTTGTCAAGGTGTCTATTTCGCTTCAACAGGTGGGAGTGGCTCAAAAACTGGAACCCAGGAACCTCATTATCCCACTCATATATATATCCGCCGACCCCGGCAGACGCAAGGGGGAGCGCGCTAGGGAATAATACATTTGACCCTGGTTTCGGACTAGTGCCACTTCTATATTCTATAGGGTAGAACAGCACATAGTCAGTCGCCAGCAGCCAGCAGCAATAGTAGCAGGAGGAAAAAGTAGCTAAAATTATCCTTTTCTATGGGTTTCAGAAGTTACATTAGGGAGTTTTTGGTCGCAATTTTGATGCTTTTCCGTCCTTCACTGCCATGGTGTTTTCCCATCC
>Ga0126342_10012403_pt1 | contig 15203 bp, 14 predicted proteins | sample Cyp1metagenome_FD_92528 | JGI IMG/M metagenome (GOLD analysis project Ga0126342, IMG submission 92528) | Coral microbial communities from Lord Howe Island, Old Settlement Bay, Australia - Cyphastrea 1 metagenome | ecosystem: Host-associated > Invertebrates > Cnidaria > Coral ...
ATTTTGAAAAATGAATGAGGTAAGTATGCTTTGACTGCTATGATTTTGAAAAATTGAATGAGGTAATTATGTTTTGACTGCTATGATTTTGAAAAATGAATGAGGTAAGTATGCTTTGACTGCCATGATTTTGAAAAATTGAATGAGGGTAATTATGTTTTGATATTGTTGAGAAAAATGAAGTAATCAACAATATTTAAACTGACTTTTTGGACTGTTATGTTTTTTTATGAATAAATTTTGATTTGCTATACTGCTATGATATTAGTTTAGAAAACTTCACTGAATCAATTTTTTTTACATATTTTCACCAGTCAGCCATTGGCGCCTGGGATGGGCAAGCTTATTTCAGGACATGTCAAAAATGGAGAGCAAAGGGAAGCAGGACATCGGCAGCAAATGACTGCTGGTCAGGATCTGCAAAGTTCTGTAGTGACATGTTCAGCACACCTTGCGATTTGGTTATCTGAAAGCCTCTCCTCGGTCTCAAGTCCGAAGTCCTGGTTTTGAGGACATGGTTTATATACAATCATTCAAGGCCGTAGCCCCGTAGCCCGTGGTTTGCTACTGGCCAGACCAGTTTGTGTAAAAAAGTCCGCATTGCGCGATCAATTCACCAGTCAATCGATGTCAAGGAGAGCTTGATTTCATGATTGGAGAGGTCTCGTGCCAGAGTACCTACTTGAAAGATCACAACATCCTTAGCTTCATTTTCGGCTGTTTCCAATTCTTTCGAAGTCTTTTTTGAAGTCTTTTTGGTGTTTCCAGACAAGTTGCCTGAGTTTTTTCATGTTTTTTCTATTAAATTAAGCCCCTTGGGACAGGGCCAGCAGAACCTGGAGCTGGCAAGCCGTCTTCATGTCCTTGTGCAGAGCACTGCTCTCGAGGGGATGGATGACGAGGCTGCGCATGGACTCGCCCTTTAAGTGAAGTAGTGGAGTAGCAAGAATCTGAGAAGAACTAAGAAGAACATGAGCAGCTGGGTGCTTCATGGTGTTTCATGCTGTTTCATGGTGCTTCTATCTGGGCTCTTCCCAGGTCTGACATGCAATTAACAAGGTTCAGGGTAGCATTGCACTTGGTAGCCCAAACGAATGGACATATTCACAGAACCTCATCAGTTTGGCTGAATAAATATATATAAATAATTTACAGTACATATTATATTAAATGTAGGCTTGGTTCGACATTATAGCCCATGCTGTCAACACATGCCTGTGGACCCCTCCTTGTGGACTTGTGCAGGGCACGGCCTTGTCACTAACTCGCGTGCAGGCACAAATCGATTCTGCTCTTAGCATTTTTATTGCTTTGCAGTGAAATTGAACTGTTCGGAATGGAGGTCTCCGCTCAACTTAAAGGTTTGAAACAATACTGAGTGGTGAGGCATGGAGTCGGTATTTGCGTTCATTTCCCATTGTGGATTTCAAGACGACTGGCTCTTTTTTCTCTCAAGCTTGAGCACACAAGCGTGTGGGTTGTGTGTCTGGTAGTTTGTAGGCCTCCCTGGTCGAGAGAGTTTAGCCGTGCCATGTCGACGATATCGCCTTACACAACTCAGGGCAAATGGTCACACAGCTCAGGAGGTGAGATTGACATCAACGTGGACAGCACTGGCCAATCGGTCATTATCAACCATCCGACCGTGGGAAAACAGACTCTGGAGGTGAGGAAATTTTGTGCAGGTGATGGCCTTGATTACTTCGGCTTCAAAGGGAAGATTGAGGGCAACAAGATCACCTGGAACAATGGAGTTGTGTGGACCAAACTGGCTTAGGACGCAGAGGCGCCTGACAGGTGTATTTTGCCCGCAACTTCAATGTAACTTGCGGATACTTGCGGTTTGTCCTGTGCCATGTCCGACATTTCTGTAAAGCAGACCTCAGCATTTCAGGCCTGCCAGGGCGACATCAGGGCGACTTGAGAAGGGGGAGCTTCTCAAGGGAGTCGACCGAGAGTGCTTTAAGCACATCTCTGGTCAGACCATGTGTCAAGATTGTCAAGTCAAAATACCATCTGTGCTTATTCACCCGCATGTTCCAAAAAAGGGCAGCTGGAGGGCAGCAGCAGTTGTGGGCGCTTGAACTAGCTACGTGAATTGATTGTTGCTACTGTGATACTGTGGAAGGATGTAAAGCATGTGGGAAAATGCACTAGATATACCACCAAATAAGTTGTCTCTACCATCGTTTCATATCCTTTCACATCATGTCCCTATGAACGACACATCTACAGAGAATCTACAAATATCTAATGATATCTACAGATATCTACAGATCGGGATTCTCCACCTGTGAGGTTTGCAAATTTGCAGGTGATGATCGCCGCAGCTGCACGGCAACTCGTTGCTGGAAGCAAATGGATCACAAAGGAGGCAACGAATTCGGCGAAGCAACGACGTTTGATGTTTGAAGTTGACGATGCAACATTTTTTTAAATCAAAGATCGGGATATTTCTTGTTTCAATGGATCTTTGTTATCAGGATATTTTTATGTTTTCATGTCCCAAAGATCTTGATTGTTGAGCGCATGTTTGTCAGACCTTTGACAGCCGAATGGAGCAGATCAGAGGAGAGTACTTCAAGGAACTCCGGATCATGCAGGCGCAACGAAATTCATCAAGTTGTTTCGAAGTGCTTGGATGACTTCCCCGTCCCCCTGTGCAAGGTATTGTCGCACAGGATGAAACATGATTCGACCAAACAGCAGTTCTTCTCAGTCTTAGCCATGGCACACGCAGGAATTAGTAGATAGACACAACTCAAAGCAATAGTGTTTTTGGATGTTTTTGGCATTTTTCGACTAATCATGTTGATTTTTGATGATTTTTGCGTTGTGAGAGATCCAGTCTTGAAAAACTAGCGGGATGGAGTGCAGCGAAACATGTGGGAGCTGAGTAGACCTAGACCACACGACCTCATGACGTACGGACTGCCTGCGAGCTGCAGGGACGACTGGAGGAGTTGATGCTCAAGGCACACTTTGTATCACTTTGCCGCAAAGCAACGTTTGAGTTTACATGCCGCGGTCGAGACTCCTTTCTCCCAGGAAGGGAATAGTCAGTTCCCCGATAGGTTCAAACAGAATCCTTCTCAATATGGAATTGAAATGCAGGTCTCAGAAGGTCCATTTTGGACGTCACACCCCCATTCTGGGGATTTCTCGAGGATCTGTTTCCAGCTGTCAAGGTTCAGCAAGCCGCTCCGCTGCAAGTGAACATGCCGGCCGTGCCCGGAAAGCTGCCAAAGATGTGGCCCTGGCAGGGTTTGATGCACAGCGAACACTCACATTTCCTGCAGTTGGAAGACGTCACAAGCATGCCATACATAAAATATGTGCTGTTGAATTTGAAGATCTAAGCTTTGCAGCTCCGAATAAGTCAGGGTTTGGTATGTAGGTTCGTGGAAGTTGACAGACTGATCAAAATCAGCGTCCACATTCCAGGATCTTTCAGAAGGTCCCTGGCCAGGTGCACCTTGCTTCAATGCACACAGAGGAGATAGGACATTGATTAGTCATCAGACACGCAACTGAGTCATCATCAACACAAAAGTGAGTCTTTTGATGAAGTACACTCAGTAATTGCATAGCACCTGTCACGGTGAATACATCAAGTCTTGTTGGCATTTTCTGCAAATCATTGCGGCAAGCTGTCCCGCAGGCTACTCCAGCGCAGTCAGAGGCCTTTGAAAATGGGAGCGCATGAAGCAGTTGTTTCACCAGAAACTCTGAATAGGCAAGATCCTAGCCTGCATCTCACCAAAGACATGGCACATGCTGCCAACTAAAGAACGCTACCATTCCCACTGGTTGCAGCGTTGCGTTTGCCAAAACATGGCAGCCCCAAGCCCAAATTTCTCGGAGCTCAGACATCAACCTTTTTTCACAGGAGCAGCGTTCAAAAATGCCTTAAACAAATTTATCAAGGAGTTAACCTATCGTGTTTCTGCGAACAGAAAATAGCTTGGCGCGAAAGCTCGCGAAAGAGCTTCGCGAAAGAGCCTCAGAAGACCTGCGCCGCAAAAGCGCCGCGAAAGTACACTCCCCATCCCCACATAACATGCTGTCCGCGAAAGCGCCGCAAAAGTAAATAACAACAAAGATGTCCAGGCGAAAGCTAAACCTGTGGTCGCGAAAGCACCGCGAAAGCTGCGCGAAAGCAATTCTATAGGTTAACCAGTTGATCAAGTGCTTTTGAACACTGCTCACATGGATCTCTTTCAGAGCAGCGATCGAGAGCTGGTACTGTACGAGAAGGGTACTGCCGTACCACCTCCTTCAGTCTGGTTGTGTACTGCCTAGCAACGGCAGATAAAAGGGTGAATCCCAGCGCTCCATGTCCATTCTGGATTTGCCGCTGCCAGGTTGACAGACTTGGAACAGCCCCAGCAGGGGGTGCTCGGCCACCAATCATCGCACAGCAGCCCATGAGCGCTCGTGGCTTGCGACCAGCGACAGAAGGAAGGCAAGGTGCAGAACATGAGTTGGTCTTCAAGAGGTTGGATACACATCAGCAGTTGCTTTGCAAAGGGGATTCGTGATTTCGCCATGTTTCGCTATGTGTCCACTTTACCCTGACCCTTATTTAGGTAAGCTTCTTTTGGCTTCTTTGAATGATACAGAAGTGGGTGCATGACACATCACCTTCATACTCCTCTATAGGCTACCACTCATTGCAGCGTGGCATATGTTTGTGGCAGGCCTCGTGGACGGCAGGGTCATCAGTGAGTGGAATCCAACATGGGAAACGTTGAGGAGGATTTCTACTTTTTAGCGACTTTATCTAGGATGGTGCAATTTGCAGTCCGCACTTGCCACTTGCTGGCAAAGCCACAAATGTGCAACTAGGAATCCAACTGACCCAGTCACATTTACTAGATGCGCTTTCATATGATTCCTTCAGATGAATTTGCACAAGATCTTGCTTTGATTGCTTCTGGGGACACTCCTTTGCCAGCGCGCTAGAAACAAGGCCTGCAAAGCAAGCCAGGAGCGCGGGTCATGGCAGAATCGGAGCCTTACTGCATGTGGGAAGTTACTAAAAAAGCGAAAATTCAGACCTGAAAAAGAAGCAAATGCCACCTTGTCTGAGCGCACAACCACAGAACACCCCATTGTGATTGAAAACGCTTCACTTCAAGACAGTCTCTCTTGGAAGCTGTTTGAGTAAGACACAGCTTTCAGTCTCCCTGCTTGAGAAAGGCTAAACATGATGCAGGAGGAAACCAAGCAATGCAGAGTTGGCTTGACCATGATGTTTTTTATGAAAGAATTCAATCAGAAAAAAAACAAATCCTAGCCAAAAAATGCCAAAAACAAGTTTCTTTCTTCCCTTCGTGGTCGAGAACATTGACCGCGTTTGGAAGCAGACTTCCCACTGCGGTGAAGTTGTACAAAGTCATCTCCAGGTGGTGCTCCAGCAGCGGCAAAGCAATATGCAAATGTCAATATATGGAGCTTAATAGAAAAGAGCGACTACCTTTCGAAAAAGAACTGCTCCGGACTCCGCACCCATCACAGACATTCAATAACCTCTTAAGTGGACATGTACATTCTGGAAAGAAGGAAACAGCATGAGCCATTTAGGATGGAATAGGTCCACACTCAAGCTTGTCTCTGCCTGTCTGCGGTCTAGGCTCCAAGGTTTTAGCATCTGGCTACAAGAGCCAAAACATATAGAGCACAAGCGGCGTAGGGCCAGAACCGAACTCCGGTCACTCCAAATAGGAGGCCAATGTCAGACTCGCTGGTGACAGACCCCATCGTGATGCACAAGCGGTAAAGTGGTAATCAAGAAGAACACCTCTGAACAGTACGTAGGGACCTTGTTCCCTTTCAACATGCTGGGTTTTCAAGAAAGGATCTAGACTACATTTGGGAAGAGAATTTAGGTAGTCATTGCGCATCAGTGAGCTAATTCACAGACTACCAATTGTGAGCACCTTCCGAGATTCCCCTTTGGTCAGGGCCAGACGTCATTCGGTGGTGATTTGCTCAGCTGATGGGTAGCTCTGCCATGTTTGACGGGCACCATAGTTGGACATTCCAAGACCTTCTTGTCAAAAAACTTACACTGCACGGCTTCTCACTGATTTTTCATGATTTTTCGCTTAGTGTCAAAAGTGCAAAAAAATGCCACACTCGTCGCATCTTGTCACATCTTGTCACCTTCGATGGGTCTCCAGGATGCTGTGCCAGTGACGCGGCAAATGCTGCGCCTGAAGAGCCCTACTCTCAGCACCTCTCAGCTGTTAATTCGCAGCGCAGTGGCCTCATTCGCTGCTTGGCCAGTGTCACTCGTGTGACACATGTGTCACATGTGTCACAAGCAAGGCACTTCTTCAGCCAATACAAGCTTGGAAAAAAGCTTGGCGAAGGCACTGTTGTCGATTTCAGTTGCAGCATAAACTTTGTACTGACACAGCACCCGATGAATTGAATGGTTGCGGACGCAAGCGCATCATTGACCTTCACCCCGACAGGAGCTTTTGGCCAGGTTCGCTTAGTCATTGAGAGGCAATCGCAGCAGGACCTGTAATTTGCGGACTGGCCAATTTGACAGTACTGAATGATACAGATTATTTCACCCTTCCATTTCCAAAAATATCAACACAGCAGTTATTGATTTGGCTTGTCACTTGAGGAGCTCGCGGTCAAAATTGTTGATGTGCGAGAGCGCGATGAACACGGTGTTTGTGTTCTCCTGAGCCTTGCGGAGCCATGCTCTGTGAGCAGCTTGGACCGCGTTGCCAATCTTCGACTGCCCAGGCAACGGACAAGTTAGCAAAAGCCGTGACCGAGTCACCCGTACAGAAGTGGACCTTTGGACAAAAGTTGGGCACCAAGACATGGGAACGGTTGGAATTCCGCACCAATAGACATTTGTCATTGTACGAAGCAAAGTTATGTTTAAAAAGGATGCACGTAAGGCTTCTACAGTACCTTTCAAATTTCGGACAGAAACGGTTCCTTGAGGGTTTCATAATTTCATATTCATTATTTGGCTTCTGGGCATGATTGGATGGCATTTGGGTTTTCAGATTCGTTTTGCACGAAAGAAACCTTGCGTTCCAAGAGCACAGAATCACGCTTGACTTGTCAAGGCCAGTAGCTCCAACTGCTCGTACATTGCGGCATCCCCAGTTTGGAGAGTTTCTGCTTCACAATGGAGTGCGCATTGGTTCACAGGTGTTTGCACTCCAAATCCGGACCTGGAAGGAACAGAACACGAGGGGATTCCAGAAGCGATTCCACGATTCCAAGGTCAAGCTGCACAGGAGCTTTGCAGAGCCATGATCTCAAAGGAGTCAAAGGAAGCCATGACCACTATGACCCAACTGACCCAACTGTTTGCTGATAGTTTGCTGATAACTCTTTGAAAACTTTGGGTGGTTCTTCAAATTTCTTCAATCTTTTTGGGGCAGTTTGGTGTGGTGATTGGCTCCAATTGCACGGACCTGTGAGCCTTCGCCCAGAAAATCGCTGTACTACATGGTTTGCGAGAAGTGTGGAAGCCTCAGAGTCTAGGTGTTGGACGCTTCCATAGACTTTATGGACATGCCTTTGCTGATCAGCTGGCCGGATGAGCATGCTAATGTCTGGTAATGTGGCTCTTGCAGGCCAATGCTCCTTCATGGACAGATTAGTGCTAGCCTTGGGGTGGCACAGACACTGTGCACTGCAATATCCCAGCATGTCTGCATGTCAGCGTGTCCTTAGTCGGCCACTCTGTACCATTCTGTAGGTTGAAGCTGAGACCATGTCGGAGGTGGACTTGGCAAAGATCTTTCGGCACATGCTGCTGGGTGTGTCTCACACCCACGCGCCGAACTCGGAGTTGAAAGCACAGCTTCAAAACCCATGGCCGTGGGCTGTGGGTGGCGAGACTGACTAAATACCGCTCAGCAGGAAGACAGTTTGGTTTCAGCTTTTCATTGCATTTTTATTTTCAGGATTTTGGATGGTTTTGGAATCTTTTTCGCCTTTGAGCTGGCTGCTCCCAAGGGTGTGGGCATCGTGCACAGGGATATCAAGCCTCCTTCTGAGTCTGAGAAGCCAATTCTTGTATATACTGAAAGCGCTAGCTGTCTTTCTACCAGTTTTGCTATGCCAAGGCCAGATAATTTTCTCTGGGGTGGCCCTGGCAACAAAACGTTGAAACTCTGCGACTATGGTTTGGACCTCGTCTCCCGTGCTGTCCCGTGCTGTGAGGGCAAGCTGTAGCAGTCGCATGAGTCGCATGTGAGGTCTTGCTGTAATGATGCCACAGAAGGGGAAGCTGCACGGAGTGTTCGGTCTGTGCCTCAGCGAAAGAGGCAGGTTTAATTCTCAGAGACTGGCCCCAAATCTAGATAATGCTTTATTATTAACTATCTATCATCTTTTGATCTTTTTTCATCTTTATTCATCTTTGGTATCTTGAGCATCCTTGTGTGGCAACCAATGGTCTGTGGTAGCTACCGACATGCGCTTGAGGTACAGCTCCTTACATGGCCCCAGAGATGTTGCGGAATGAGGGCTATGACTACCTTGCAGATGTTTGGTCCATCGGTGTCTTGGCTGCCACATCTCCAACTGTTGAGCTATTATGGCTATTATACTACTGTATATATATAAATATGTGAACATGTAAATATATGTAAATATATGTAAATATGTATTGTGTCAATAAATCGATTCATGCAAATTCATCTATTCTAGATCCCGATGTTTTTTTGATCAGGTTCGGTAGCATATCTGCTGGTCTTTGGGAGTTTTCCCTACTCTCCTGGAGAGGCCAAACCCATGCAACCGTGCAAAGCGCGTTGATTCATCGTCACTCGCACATCAAACCTGCTCAAGCGCAGATTTCCTACACAGGCAAACGCACCGGCGATGAAGAAAGCCATCATTGAGGCAGGTGTCAGTGATTTAGATATCTATCAACCGCTTTACTTGCAGTCTCGTCAGTTTGATGGGGCTTCGACCCAAAAGTTCTTGATGCAATTACGAGTCACAAGAAAAATACTGTTCAGGACAATCCACCCTTGAAGTTTCCATCACTAAGCGGAAGCCTCAGATCTGTCAACAAAAAGTTGTGAGCTTTGCACTTGGACTGGACTTGATAAGATTTGGCGATTTGGCGGTAGCCTTGAAGCCTCAAGAACAATTTTGGAAGCGGCAGGTTCTTTAGCAGTTTCGTTGTCTTCCCTTTGCTTTCCAATGTAGTCTCAAGCATACCTCCAACTCTGAAGTGCTGTCGATAGATCCTTGCAACATTTTTCGAAAGCAGCACTTTGCCAAACACAGCTCCTCAATTTGAGGTGATGCTCAGGGTGTGGCAGGGGATCCCAAAAGCTACAGTTGCTGTCACTCCACGACTCCGGTGGAAGCAATGACTCTCTGGGTCTTCAGCAGAGTTTGTATTCGGTCAAGACATGAGGTGTCCGGCTCTTTGACCGGTGCTTTGGACTTCACCAAGGCGTCTGATCTGCGTCCTTGGGGTTAAGCCTGTCAAAAAACACATGATGAAGGCAGTAGAAGTATGAGTGCAGGATTGAAGATATGTTTGAATCCATGAGACGCATGGAAAACATAAGTAATGATGACTTCAGTCATCTAACCTTCGGAGCTTTCCAACTTATGCTGTTTCCTAGTACTTGAGCTCCTGCGACCAGACGCTCCTGAAACGGACAGCCAAAGAACGGCCAACTGCAGCAGAGGCCCAACCCACAACGAAGCTTCTGAGTTTGCATTTTTAATGTAAGATGAAGGATATGAAGCCTTTATGAACGCAAGTGCAAACTGTTGTTTGTCTTTATCTTGTGCTTGGCCAGAGGATGAACTGTCAGCTCCATGGTGCTTTTGCCACAGGTTAGATCCAAGAAACATTCAATAGATTTACATAGATTTAATCGACCTCTGAATTTGGTCCGTCCAAAACTTGCGGGGTCGAACGGCAAGGCGCTCCAACATGAGTTTGTTGCAGAGAAGGAGAAACCGAAGCCTGCCGAGCCAGTTGATACTGAGCCAATGCTTCGCACCTTGCTCAGCTGCTCTCAATTGAATGTCAAAGGGTGCTAAAGCATATTTGTTATTGCGATGTATCAGGCTAATTTCCCATGACGCTGGATTTTAAGTTGGAGGGATTGGAATCGTGGTGTGCCAGATGGATGAGTCATGTGAAGAAAACAGCGCATGTTGGTGGCCCAGGCAAGAATGCTCACAGAGCCAAAAAGCTCACACAGCAATTGCAACAGAAGCGCAATTCCACTGTATTCCCGGCCTGGTTAAAAGATGTTAAAACTTGTCCGTACTTTGTGACATGACCTATATGACCTTCCCTTTTCGCATGTTCACCAAATTTCACCAGCACAAAGCCTGAGAACCAGGAAGAGCTTTGCTGTGTCAAGAATACGACAGGTGCAGCACGGCATCGACGACTTGTTGAAAAAACTCATCACCAAGTTCGGAGGTGCTTGGCGTGCCTTGAGTTGCTGATGTTGCTGCACGTTTCTGTTCCGAACCTTGGAAGCCTTGGAAGTCCTATACTGCAGTACAAAGTCACGCACACAAGCATACAAAACCTAAGCATCACATCCAGTCCCACTGGAGCTTGCAGATGGGCTGCTGCCACTCTGATGCTTGATGTTTTAGGTGACAAGGATTTGATTCATACGCGGTTCGTTCCAACTTTGCAGCTTCACTGCCGGCAAACACTTGGAACAGGAGATATCAGCGGGTCTAATATCTTCTTCTCGGAGGGCGATGAGAAGCTGACCCTCAACAACGAAGACGAGGTCACACTGCACAAATTTCTTCAACAAAGCAATGATTTTGCACAGGTAGGGCCTACGGTAGGGCGATTGTGCGGCGATTTACCCGACAGGAAGATGCCAAGAAGTGGGAGCCTCGAATGAAAAGGAGAAGCTCCAGACGTGGCACACTCAGCTGGATGTGCAAAGATGTGCCCAACTGTTTCACTCTGTTTGAGGACGACTGATGAACAGAAACTAGCTCGCAGTCTGATTGTCAGCATTTTGACACGATTTTTGTACAGCATCCTTCTCTCCACTGGAGATTTGCTGTCAGGCGACGTGAAGCATTCGACGCACTCCGGCGTCATAGATGACAGTGGTCAATTCAAGTTTGATATGAGTGCGTCCCTCAAAGTCCCTCAGCCTCATTTTAAAACATTGCTTGAAACCAAAGCTGAAAGCTGCGAAAACAAAACTTGAGGTCCAGTCAGCAGTGTGACTGGGGCACGAACGGGGAAGAGTTTGCCTGGTGATGCTGGGTCCTTATGGATCCTTATGGGTCCTGAAACAGTTCAGGCATTTGCGAGAATCTGTCGGAATCTTCCCATCACCAGGTGGTGTTTCTGGCCGAGGTCCATGGCCTCTCGAACCAGGTTTAGAAAAGGCGAGGACTTAGACATTGCGTGGCTGGGAAGCTGGACGACTCGGATTGGAACGGCCTTGGAATGGATTGGATTCAGATAGATCTGCTGTTCGATGTTTCAGCGGAGATTAAAATCTTCGCATGGTTTGGTCATATTTGATGCGCTCCGTTGCATTTTGGTGTATTTTGATGTATTTTGACACACTGTCCTTTCAATTTTTTCTTCCTGTGCCACTTTTTCAAGTTCCATAAAGTTCCGTGTGTTTGCATCGCTAGGCTCACTGGATTCTGGACAACTGTCGAAGGACATGAGGATGTCCCTGATCAGGTGAGACCTCATCGGAAAAAAGATCAAGCCTCCGCAGGCAACCATCGCTAGAGAAATGATGCTGAGACTTTAAGGATCTAAATGTATAGATATAATAATATTTATATAGATAATATATATATATAGATAATATATATATATATATAATATAATACATATCTAATATATATATATATATCTTTACCGTATATATATATATAACTCTCTCTCATATATATATATTTGTATTTGTTTATACATACCTATATATACAAATTTGTATACATATATATATTAATATACATATAAATATATATATATTTACACATTTAGACATATATATATATATACACATTTATACATATATACATTTATACATATATACATATATACACATATATATATATACACAAATTTGTATGCATATATATATAAGTATTTACACATTTAGACATATATACATATATACATATACATATACATATACATATACATATACATATATACAAATGTGTTACGTATATATATATATATATTTCATATATATATATATATTTATAGATATATATTCTGTACAAAAATAGCACATATTGTACGTGACCGCGTGGTGAGTGTTTCTTTGGCTTGTTCTTTCACGTGGAGTGGCTGCTGTACCTAAGAATTGTACCAAGCGGAAGCTCTTGGTCTACAGATGCAAAGTTCGTACGTTTCAATGCTTCGCTAAGATCTCTTTGCGGAGGAGTGTCCCGTGAGTGCAGTCAGTAATTGTTGAGACCAAACATGAACATTTTTTGTGCTTTGTTCCTGCAACTCATGTCAATCTTCATGGCATCTCTGCATCCATGGAAGGAAGAATTAAACATGGAGGCAAACCAGGATACCAATTGTACATGGATACACTCCTGTTGCCGCTTCTGCTGCTCTTTCAGTCCAGCTGACAGTTAAAGTCTCGAATCTGGTCGGAGGGGCATTTTTTGAGCCCAAATGTGGGGTCTTCGTGCACTGATCTCTGCGGTAGCTTATCACGCAATTTTTGAACTACAGAACAGTGTCTCTAATGTCACTGTGCCACATATTTGAACCATTTTGAACCATTACCAAGGGAACACGCAAGACTGATTCACTGACAGTGACAGAGCACTGGAGAGACGTAGATGTCGTCTCGTCAAACCCATGCGCAAACGTCCATAGGACAATGCATGCGCAGATTGCACGGCAAGAATGCTGTTTTTTGTCATGAGAGATTTGCGCCACGGCTTGGAGGCTTAGAGAAGAGCGACTATATTGTGACTATATGGCATATAAATAGCATGATATCTCTGGAGGGCTTGAAATCTCAAACACGTGATCTCTTAGACATTGAAAAATTGGGCCAAGAAGAAAACCAACTCTTCAGGTCATTATGCTACTTCATGTGGCCAGCACGTGCTTCCGGCAAAGCTGAGAATGTCAGACTGACAAAAATTCCTGCATAGCTCTTGTAGGCTTCACTATTTTTTTTGGTCGTAGGGACCTGTCGGAATTCATGATGTCATCGATAGTTGATGGACCTTATGGAAAAATTGAAGCAGAGCAGCATCATCCACTTGATTCCTTGATCTCTTAAGTCCTGCAGCGCATGAGAGGTCTTGGTTCTAGCAAAGCCTTACCCATCCAATGAATGGGCAAGGGCATCATGGTATTTTCAAAGTACCCTGGCTGTGAGCTGCAAATGTCTCGTTCTTCAGGCCGAGCCCGTTGGTCTTTGTGGAAAGCCTTTCGATTCAACTGCTTCCCCAATGGCTTCAGCATGGCAGTGCTCGCTCGCATGTGCGACAAAAGGAGAGTTGAACTCCTGGCTCCAAATGTAAACTGAACACACAAGAAGAGTGGCTAAACATGGAAGGTTTCTTTCGCCCTTCCACTACTTGTTTAAGATCATGGCCAAAATCGCTGAAGACTACAGATAGTGTGTACTTCCGAATTCATTTGGCCCAAACCTGGCCTGAAGCTGATTGATATTCCGAAGGCAGGGCGTTTGTTGTGTGGGCATAGCGTTGAAGCTTGCTTGCTTTGTTTCATTTCTGTATTTAGAGATACAAGGTTTTTGTAATTGTTGTATTTCAGTTGGGAATACACGCAGGTCTCAAGTCCACTTGATCTCCCTGCTAGGTCAGAGGTTTGTGATGGAACTATCATCGCAGAAGCCACAGGCCTTGTGGCCACGCATGATTCTCGAGTACTTGAGCCAGCACCCGCACAATTTGGGTTCCCGCAGATACCCGGTGATAGTAGCATTTAAAGGCACAAATCCCAAGGGCAAGTGTGTTCATCAGGCATGGAGTCTCATGGCAAAGCGAAGAAGCCGAAACCAGTTGATGGGAGGGCGGAGGCTTGCAGCTGTGGTTCTGCTAATTTTTCTTCTGTTTGTTGCCAAATTTGAAATTGTTCTAGTCGTATAGAAACACTGAGGCGCAATAGCGCGAGAGCCAAATGGGTCCCACACCTGGATGGGTGGTTCCAGAGCTTTTGATCTCCATTCTGATCTTCCTGCTGTCCAATGGTTGGTGCCCTTTGTGCACTGAACATTTCACAATTTTGCAAGGCCATTGCAGCTGCTGGTTGTGTTTGGGTACGCCCTTGGTCGCCGGTGGCATTCTCCATGGTTTGCAACTCAGCCAATAGTTCTGCCCTGCAGTTTTCAAGATGCATGGCACGCCTGGGACAGCACATGTGACAACACGTGGGACAACAAACGCATGCACAGACAGACAACTCAAACTGATTCGTGGTTTCAAAGAAAAAAAATCACATATTTTCAACATAATTTTCAACCATATCTGGGCTGATGATCCCCGATGACCAATATTTTTCAGGGATGTTGAAACATGTTGAAACCATCAACCAGCAAATGTATGCTCATTGATGTTCAAGAGGCGGAGACCCATTGTGGAGCACCACGAAGGTGCATACTCCCGAGTGCTGAGAGGCTGCAAGTGTGCTTAACATAGGCATCATGGATCAATGAGGCTGATACAGTGAAGATGCAACCCGAATCCACAGACATACCGTCAGATCATGGTCATGGAGTCATGCAACCACATGGAGGTACTATTGAATGTGTGGGAAAATACAAACTATGTTGACCTGCAGAGTGACCTGTCTTTTCACATCTTTTCAATAGAATTTTCACACGCAGCAACCTTTTTTGGCCGTTTACAGCACACCAAGTCACGTGTTGGCTGGTGCAGGCATGCTCCAAACGACCTGGTGTGTCGAGGCTGGTACAGTCACAGCACTGCCAGATTGACAGATTTACAATATTGGTCAATATTGAGAATATGAGAGACATTGAGAGACTGTGGGACCATATCTTCCCTGTATATATATATACACATACAGTCACATACACACACATATATATATATGTTAATTGCATGAACCACTTTCATCCCTGGGCAGTGCATTCACAGGTTGACATTCGAAGGACCCTTTCGGCTGAGAAAAGGAGCCAACTGCGTGACTGGCCCCGGGTGGG
>Ga0126342_10012404_pt1 | contig 15203 bp, 14 predicted proteins | sample Cyp1metagenome_FD_92528 | JGI IMG/M metagenome (GOLD analysis project Ga0126342, IMG submission 92528) | Coral microbial communities from Lord Howe Island, Old Settlement Bay, Australia - Cyphastrea 1 metagenome | ecosystem: Host-associated > Invertebrates > Cnidaria > Coral ...
CACAGCGCCTGAATGCCAAAGTTCCTTCCCAACTGCTACCAACAAGGACGGGGTCAGGGTCATACCTTGTGTTTTAGAAATCCCTTATTCCCAACGAACCACGTTGCTCGCGAAAAAAGCCATTTGAAGGGCTTCGATATTCCAGGTCCGACCCCGGCACTGATGGGCTCTCCACTGGCCTGATATGATCGGGCCACGGCACTTTGGGTCCACCTGAATTGAACAAAAAAACAACAACAAGCGAAGAAACCTTTGCACTTCACTTCACTGGTTGAACCTAAAGTGTTGCAACATTGGGTCTGACTCGGTCTGACAAACACCTCGTGTCGATTTTCGCAGTAAACCAATGCAGAGTGTGATGCGGATTCTCTGAGAAGGCGACATGCTGTCTTCATAGCGACACTCCACCAGCCATGTGACCTCCACGCCGCGGATTTGTAAATTGGGCTACCCGGGCTACCCCTAAATCTGTTCGTTGACTGTGGGACCTATTCCACAACTTGCCACAAATTGGGGGTTCTGGATGGTTTTTGCACCACTTTTAAGACATGGAATGAGAAAACCTTTGGCAGCTTTCCTCCTTGGATCAGGCTGAGGTAAAGACATGGGGTTCCCGCATATCGATCCAATAGTCTGAACCTGGCAGGGACCACGTCATACCTCAAACCATGTCCCACCCATTGCAGCATCGAACTGGCAAGTGAACGACTTCTATTTTTCTCTATTCTGGGTGTCATATGCCATTGAACCGGATATGTAACCTGAATTTACTAGATGGATGGGACAGGATGGGGTGAGAGAATGAATAGGATCATATAGGATCTATAGATATCTATAGGATCTTCATCAATGCCTTTCCAGTGTTTCCGTTGTGTTTCCGTTGTGTTTCCAGGTTGCCATCGCCATGTTCCAGGCTTGATTCGATCCGCCGATCCGCCGATCCGAAAAGCGCCTGAGTTCACGGGTTTGCCGTTCACCGTCATCGAGCTGGCGTACTTCCCACAAGTGGCCTGTCGGGCGGAACCCCAGAAGCCCGGAACCCGAAACGAAACTTCTGTGGGGATGGCCATGTGTGTGTGAAATATATTACACATTATTACACAATATGAAATAACATGAACTAATATGAACTAATATGAAATACAGAATCTCGGCCAGCTCAAATGAACTCAAGTCTCGCAAGGTTTGAGTGTTTCCGAATTGAAATCATTGGTTGCCGTAGAGCTACTCCCATACTGCTTGGGATACCCCCAAATGCACTGCCCACAGGTGCCTGGTGATCCAACAACCCACAAGAGATGAAGACAGAACACGGGTTTTAATCGCCTATTAGGAGTGAATTGCCTCCCCTTAAATTGGAGCGTTCAGGATTGGCTAAGTCGCTAAGTTGAAGGGTTCAATCTTGACCCATGCCCATTTTCTGACCAGTCTTGCCTGCAAGTAGGCTCCTTTGGATGTTGAAGGAATGGTGTACCTTGGCCCACTGAGCTTCCTTGTGGGGGTTCTCCTTAAATAGCTGAAATGAATGGCAGATTGGCAAAGAAATGAGGCACCCAAGGAGGCCGGATGTTTCGCTAGGGTTGACTTTTCAGGTTGAACAATTTTAAAGCATACCTGTGTCACACCTGCCGAAGGAGAGCTAATATGAGCTACAGCAAGTCTTAAAAATCTGTGCCACAGCTTCTCTGTAAATGAGGTTGCTACCAATATTGCCCGGTCTCCAAATCTGGATCCTGACAGGTCCCGAGCTTTGGGCAACTGCGTCATTGCCAAGATCTTTGAGTCTTGTTCTGCTACAGTTCCCTGTAGGTCTTGATCAAAAGATTGAGTGGAGAACAAACACCTGGAGGAAACTGCAAATTCTTAGACAAAACATGAAAAACATTCTTTTGCCAGGCTAGTAAAAAGTTTCGTTCGGACCTTGTCTGGTTTCAAGTACTCGTTCTTGTCATTCTTCACCTGCAGATCTCCCAGTGGAAGAGAGATGAGATTGGATGAAAGGTCACTTCCAGGGTAGAAGAGGTGAATACCTGTTGCACTGAGGAAGCTTGTGAGTGGAAAACCCCAAATATGATTGTATCATAGACCATCTGCCACTCTTGTTCTTGTTTTTCATTACTTTTATTGGTATTTGCGTCATTACTAATATCATCTATTATTATCTATTATTACTATTGTTATTGTTGCGATTCTTGCGATGTTTGCCACAGGTCGCGCCAATCCCTCCAAATTTCCCAGTCACAACCCGTCCAATGCCTTGATTTTGTTAATCGTCACAACCTCACCAGAGTTCCACACCGGATCGCCATAACTGGAAGAACCAAAGTCATGGGGTGGTCCGAAACTGTGAATCTGCTACTTCCCAGGATTCTCAAGATTCAAAAGTTGCAAATCTTGGCTCCCGAACTTTTTGAAATTCGGGCGGTTGCAAGCATCGGATGTGATAGTCCCGTGACTGCAGCTTCGCAGCTGTCAATGGAAACCATTATGGTCCAAACGTAGATTCTCTCAGATTGTTTTAGATGTCATAGATGTATGTTTTGTTTTCGCTTTCTTTGATTTCAATTGGCCAAAGAAGGGCACCAAGGTTCCCAGGAGAAGTGGGCGACTGTCTTGACCTCGTTGTAGCTTTTAAGACTCTGAATCATCGGCCTGCCAACCTGTGGGATCTTTCACATTGGCCACTAAGCATCTTGAAGTCTCCAATAGCTCAATGGATTTCTATAGATTCCTAGTAAATTTTCAGAGAAAAATCGTTGGGCCATTGGGCCTTCAAAACCTATCACATCTAAGTCTGGTGGTTGGCTAGAACAAAATATCAGTCAATTTTCGGATATCGCAACAGGGTCGCAGGTAACAACTGAACCAACGAGAACGTGACCTGCCAATCCCACCGCCCTTTGCCACCCTGGTCTTGCCACCAACGCCAAGGAAACCACCAAACTTTTTGCCTGGGGAAGTGAGGCGATACCACCAATGGTGCACATGGTCGGGGTTTCATCCGAGGGGATAACGGGATATGTATCCTATGCAGATCGACGTCCAGAGCTAGGCAGGGTATTTTTTTCAGCTCGGCTGCAGCTCGAAGGCGCTCAGATCTGACGGGTCACATTTTCGGGAGGATTCGCTTCCAATCTGAATTCCTGACGAATAGCAATAGATGTAATAAAATGTGATAAAATGCAATAGGTAACAGAGTACATTCATGTACATTCATGTATATATTGTATATTCAATGCTTCCCTTGTTGGACTTGCCACGCAATGGGCCAAAGGGGGAATGGTTCTTGCATGGAATCGTCCACTCCGGACACGAGCTTAGCATGCCATGAACAAACCTTCGGGTTCGCTGTCCCCAAACAACTCCCGTCCTGCCCACAGTTTGTTTACTGAACTCTTCCATTTCAGGATGTTTCAATACACAGTGCATCAGGTTCACACAGTACATGATGTACATGTCATAGCCCAAAACCTCCTGGTTGGTGACTCTCGGAGCCTGGCCTGATGGATCCTCCAGGGTGATTGACACTGTTCGATCCAAGGCTGCAATCGTGTCGTTCACGAAGATCTGGGCTGTTTTGGCTGTTTTGGCTGTTTTGGTTCTGGTTGTGCTGGGTGAAGCTGAGTGAAGCTGAAGCTGGACATGGCTGAAATCACGTCTTGGCAAACATCGGCATAGTTCGGAGAAAACATTGGCGTTTATTTGGAGCAAGTGCCAGTCTGAACCATTCCATCCAGGGCACAGGGATCTCAATGGGATCCAGTGGGCTGTACTTCAGGACCTTTCCATCAACCTGAGGTTTGCTCGGTAAATGTTCACCGATCTGGCAACCTCCAAAATAATCCCAAAATATGTACTACGTCTTCAGCTTCCGACCCAAATCTTTGGCAGGTGAAGCAAGTCGTAGTGCTGAAGGTCAAGACCTTGGAACACACACTGGTCGGAGAGTAACAAAATGAGATGCAAAAACGTGACTACGTGTTTAACGTACTTTTCACCCACCTGTTCTCAGCTCGGAATCTTTCCCTGCCAAAAACAGCTATGGTGGGGCGTCCACAGGCAATGATGAACAGCCTGACTGGGAAGCCCAACTAATTGTCATCGTAAAACTCCTCGCAGAAGTACTTGAAAAATCCCCCAGTGAATCCGTTTGCGTTTGGTCACACATCGGTCTTCAGTTCCTGAGACATGCCAACTCAAACAAGCCTTTTGAATCCTGGGAATCAGTTTTGTTGCCCCAAAAGCGAAGCCAACCAACTCCACATGCAACATCATGCAACACAGGATCATTTTCAGTTCATTGGCTGTTTGTCTTGTTTCTTTCTCATTCAAGGGCTGCGGGCCACATTTTGGCTTCTTAACTTCTTGAATGTAAATGGCTCCAGTCTTCATCCATCAACCAGTGTATCAACGGTATATTCCAAGACTTCTGAGCCTGGAAAAATCATGGAAACATCCACTCTGCCTTCCAATTTAAAGAGAATCTGCAAAGGGAGTGCTTTTATGGCGTAGAAGGTGTCCTGACACCTGGATTTTTCACGGTGAGACTGAAGTCGCTCAGCTTGCCATCGAAGGGAGGGTTAAGCTCTCCCTGCACCATTGGCTGCGATGCATACAACCCATTCTGCTGACTTCGTTCATGTCTTGTTCCAAATGTTTACAACCGCGGAGAGTAACATAGTTCAACTCAGGTACTTGGCCGCTATATAGAAGTGATTTCAACATCAACTTTAATTTTGGAGGTCATCGTGATAGTTTTTGCATCTGTGCAGCTGTAGGCACCCAACACACCAGGCAAATCAGAGTTAAAATAAATCAGGGACGCCGAACCCTTTTGCACCCATTGCATTCGACATACCAAGGAGGCTCGGAGGACACTTAGCCCCTCCTCAGCAACTGGATCCACTTTGAATTTGGTTTAAAGGTGTTCAGATGTGTTCAGGGTTCCCTTTGATAGTCAGTGATAGTTAGGGTGTCCAGGAAGACTTCAGAGGGAAAGGCAGCCTGGCTACCCAGCGCCTCACTGAAGGCGATGCTCTTGAGGTGAAGCCAGTATTTGGGCTGAGCACGGTTCCCGACCACGAGGGGTGGTCTGCTGAAAGGGAGGGGATATGATCATATGATATCATATGATCAGTCTTTCTGGGTGTGCCAGCTTCAAATTATGCGCGCACTTCTCTATGCTTGTGTTCCTGCACATACCACAGGAGGTTACCTCTCTCAGCTGACTCACTTGTGCGGTGCTAAGAAATGCTGTCCAAAACAAGAAGCTGCTAGAGCTGCTAGACTTTGATCTTCCCTCTCTGAGCCGCAGGCATCACCGGGTTCGCGAGGCCTCAACCGGATTTGGTCAGTGGAGTGTGGGCCGCATAGAGGTACTCAAATGGGGATGGATCAATACCTATTAATCCCATTTTTAGTGGGATGAACATCCATTTACCAGCTATTTTGGGGTTCACTAGGTACCGGGGTTTTGACCCATCCCCAGGTACTCAAATTTGTGCAATCGTAGTAATCAAGTCATCCCTGTCAGTCCTTAAACAAGGCACAGCTCTCCCTCCGGACTCCGGCAAATCTGGGCCGCCGTGCCCAAGCTCCACTCCTGTTTTTTTCTCTTTGGCATTCAGCAGAGTGCAAAAACCTGAGGAAAAATGCAGACAAATGCAGATTGAAAGAATTTGAAAGACGCAAAAGGTCTAATCATCAACTGGCAGAACTCCCAAAGGTGAAGTGTGCAATGGACCCTGACATGCTATGTGCCAGATATCTGAGAGCTTTGCTTAGCAAAGTCACGCACCTGTGTGGCCAAACTGGACAATGCGGATCGCTGGAAGTCTCCACTCAAATACAGCATCAAGTACAAATGCAGGCTTACTCGACAGAAAACATGAACTCCAACCATGACAAAATATAGAGGTATCTGATACGAGCTGATACGAGTGTGTTTCTATGACATGAAAGGTGTAATATACGAGGTATATATATATATATACACGTTTATTATTATATGTATATATATATATATATACATATGTATATATATATACATATATGGATATATATATGGTATATTATATGATCAGATTATCATTTTTTATCATTGTACATTGAGGATCATTGAGATATTTCCCAGCACCTCCAAAGTGCGGAGGGGACGTATCCTGTAGCCGTGGCAGTGTAGCACATCGCTTCAAACAACCCCAAATTACAAATGGGATCAATAGTGTTTCAAATAGGGATATGCAGGGCTCAAAGTGACAAAACATGGGCAGTTTCAAGGTGAGGTGGGCATGCTGGGAGATCAACTTGGACTTCACAGATTCAAGTCTTTCAGACTGGAAGTTTGCACTTAGGCTCAGCTGCCAGCCCTTGAAATTCATGGATCGGTTGGATCAGTTGACTTTATTCCCCACCGTGGCATCCGCTACCACGGAGCAGTCCTTTCCCCATCATGGTTTCTGTCAGGCGGGACGCGTTTGCGTCACGTCTCAAAGGTGTCAAAATGGAACCAGCACCATGATACTTCTGGAAACTAGAGACATCTAGAGATAATGTAAGATTGAATTACCGGAAAGTCTTGCTGTCTTACAATGTGATGTGCGCATCAAAATATGATGTTCTGATCTCTGTGTTGACTGGAGCCACAGCGGACTGAAAGAGACTGAATGATATGGCCTTGTCATGTGCTGTGAAAAATGGAATTTATGGCTAGGTCGGCTAGGTATGTGTCTTGATAAGCAATGCCAACTCGGCTTTGCAATGCCTTGCAAGTACACCACCAAATTTTGGATGAAAACTATGAAAAACTCATGTGATCTTGAGCGCGGCCGCCCTGGCAGAAAGGCACGGGAAGGGGTACCGAGACAACTCTCATCACGCCGAACAGGAGCCGGCCGAAGACCTCAGGAGACCATGGATTTGCTCTCGCCTGGTCTTCACTCTGCCAACAAAAGTTGCGTTTGGGACTGAACTTCGCTGAACCCAACAAAAGACCAGCAGGTACAGAATCTGCACTCCGAGACCATTGTCACTCTTTTGGGATCCCTGCATACATCTGCGGGTGATCATGCAGCCTGAGCAGGAACCACGCGCGACAACATCCATGACCATGACGTTGTGACCCAAACACGAAATTGACCATTCATCATGTCACCTCCTTCGGTTGATGTTTTGGGGCCTTTTTTTTTTCAACAGTTGGCCATCCCAAATCATCCATACCCATATTTCGTCAGATAGAGTCTGGAAGCAGCTTCCCTTCACATGAATAGATTGTCAAGTGCTGAAGCAGCTGGGCGCTCTGGGTGCTCCATGCGGAATGTGAGCTCCTTTCTTGATCGCAAACCTGACATTGTGCTGATTGTCATCTGGATTGACATTGTGAGATAAGCTTGATCTCTATCTTTGCTCCCCAGGGAGCGCTAGGGACACATCTATTTGAACCCTGTAGCAATACAATTCCTTTGGATGCCACACATTGAAAACTGCCAATCTTTGGAGCTGATGACGTTAAAATCAACTGTTTCTTTCAATTGTTGGATAGCGCACAGCCCCTTAATAATTATGTGGGTCAATCTTCACTGAACTGCAGCTTGGGCTTCCTGGGCTTCCGACATGCAGAGCGTGTACTCTGGCGTCTGCTCCACATCCTGACATCCCAGTTTCAACACGGCATCCTAAGATATCCTCAGGGGACGACAGGACGACATACCTATGGGGCCCATGTTGGGGCCCTGTGGTGAAGTGGAAGCAGAAACAGTGGCTGGGGACCCAAGCGATATAGCCCACCTGAAGCACCGAGGGAATTTCTGGCATGTCATGGAAACTGGGTACCTGTGGCTGCCTTGCTGCTCAGAAATCGTAACCTGACCAGAACATAGATTTCGATCCAATGTGTCGCCCATAGATTGCCGAGGGCAATCTGAACTGACGCTACCAATGCTACGATAGTTCCAAAGACATTCAACCCATGAAGGTGGCAGGTGCTGCTCTGATCAGAATCCAACGGCAAAGGAATCCAATGGATCAATGTCCCGCTGCGCCTTCAATCCAGGATGCTGCAAGATCTCTGGACCAACACCCAAATCATCCGCCTCTCGGTGTCAAAATCCAATTACATGTTGAACAGTATGACGTGAATCACAAGTTGCAGGACCAAAAACACCGAAAAAACAACGAATCTGCGGGATCCTAATATCTAATGTATTGGGATTTACTTGGGACCCAACTTAGAGTTCACCCTCACATCAGCAAGCTTGACCCGGACACACGCTCAGCCGGCAATCTATACTGATCAAGCCAGTTAGCTGCCCAAAAGTGACCAAAATATACCAAAATGAGGTCACAATATTGACATATATTGACTCAATATTGACTGGAATCAAGACCAATCCTTGTCGACCCACTGAACCATCCAGCCTGCAATTGATCTACCGCCAACAAGATTTTCTGCTGCAAATCTGAAGGCATAGCCTTGGACAAACATCGCGAGCTGCTGAACTGTTCTCCGGATTGGTTAGGAGAGCTAGATTCAAAAACCGGCGAGGCTCGAAATCGAGGGACGGCCTTCAGTGACAGTTTGGCATCAACGCAGTATTGCCCCTTTACTGTTCCAAGTTTTCATCCAAAACTGATTTCGAAGGGCACTTGTCAAGTAAGCTTTAGGACCTTTAGGATCTAGGTGAGATGATGAGTCCACTTTTTCGTGATGTTTGCCCCTCCTGCATCTGGCTCAGGGTCTTTCCCGCACCACGAAACTGAGGCCCCGAGATCCCGCATGATCCCGGTAGGGGTGGCTACAGAAAACAACAAAAAACAACAAAAAACAACAAAAAACAACCCTAAACCTTGCCATACCTTGCCAGACCTTGCCATACGTTGCCATACCAGGACAATCCCTTCCAGCTGGGGGCACCGAACGAGCATGTTCGGCCGCTCTTGGTTCAGGAGCTGGCGATGATGTCACGAAACGTCACGGATTGCAGTACATGCAGTACCATATGGAAACTAATCCATCAACCGGGGAATTTTGAGAATCTACCCACAAGTTTGGTTGTTTCATTTTTTGAATCCAGCTGTGCTCAGCTGCCAGTTAACCTGGTGAGCGCTGGTGAGAACGGTCCATTCTTCATCAACTGTCTGGGAGAAAACGACAGTTGGAATGGAAACCCCTTTTTGGCCGAGGCGATGGGTAAGATCCTGCTGCGAATCGAAGCACGCTTGGTTTGGGTTCCCGGGTCCAGCCCGACATGACCAGATCTGTCAACCTGAAATCCTGTTGACATCTGACCTGATCTGACCTGATGGGTTGATCCAACTTTGGGTCATGGTGGGTCGGCGAGGTCACTGTTCCTCTGAAATGGACTCTTTGGGAGGCCCAATCCTCAGTTTTGGAATATCTACTTTACTGTTGATTAAAACCATCTAGACTATTCAACCATATTCACCCGCATTTTCAATGGGGAACCACTTGGATTTGGCCAGTCTGGATCAATAAGAATTCGGCCGAAGCACAGGCGATGAGACCCGGCAGCTCTCCATGCATTGTCCAAACCAAAAGTCGCAGCGGAGCACGTCTTCGACGCGTCCCAGGGATTTCTTTGGCTCTTTGGCGGCCTTCACGGTTGTGCCACTAGGGGTGGGTGTCGCTGGTCCATCCGAAAGCTGTGTCTTACCCGTGGAGTTGCTGGTATTCCCCATCTACTCGCTGAGTACGGTAGGGCTTCGGAGCAACATGGGAAAGCACAAAGGCACACACCAATATCCAATAGAATTCATTGTTTTAATATGTTTTAATCATCGTTGTTCTCATTCCCATTATCATCTGACCATGTATCGTTCTCAGTATCATTATCATCGAATCATCCAATCGCTCATGTTTCTCTGGGGATAGCTCCTTGCCACACCCACCCCCCATGCTGCTTGGTCACCACTTCCCCCTTGAGGGGCGTTGGGGTGTCTATACACTTGGACCAATGCGTCCGGGGTGGATTGTCCAGTGTCCCAGCTGCAGCATCACTGAGTCGCTCTGTGATGTCTAGAGATTCTAGAGCTAGGTCAAAGAGCGAGGATTAAGACTCTCAAACTTTCCACGGTCAAAAACAACCTTACTGGTTTTGTGGATTTGTAACTAGTTGCCATTGCATCTGGTTTCTCCAAGCCAAGTCGTTCGTCTCTGCGTCCGGGTCAACGGTCAATGAATTCGCAATGCAACGCGCTGCATTCCTGGTGTTCACGGCAAGGGCCTCTGGGGGCCAAGGGAATGCCGCGAGTTGTGGGAAAATTGCTCACCAAATTCCACCGGCAGCAAGGAGGCCAAAAGTCTGAACCATGAACCATTTGGGTGTGTCTCAAAATGGGGTATACCTTCTTATCATTTCTTATCCATTTAATAGGGAACATGATTATTAACGAGCAATTTTCTTGGGTACCTTGTTTTTTGAGTGTCTGGATGATTTTGGGGGCCAGCTTGACCACAGAGGGAATTGTGATCATCTTCCTGGATGCAAAGAAAAGTGTATCGCTCAGAGCTTGCTCCACAAATCATATTAGAACAGTTTTGCTTTTGACAAACATGTATAAGCACACACAAACACAGTCCCAAAGTAATCCAAGGTAAATAGAACAATGAGAATATCAAAAGGGACCCCCCTAAAAATTGGCCTTTTCCAAACTCTGGTGCAAAACAGCGATCATGAATCGATCATATGGATGTTGATCCCAAGGACAAATTCATGGCACACAGCTCGGTTGGCCCGGCGCCGGCAGCTGTGCCACCTCTCGCAGCCGCTGACTGAGTCAGGCGCCGACGAGGCACAGCGAGAAGAGGTTTCTACATGTTTCTACTGTAAGGATGGGGTCTTGGGCGAATGCCACGGTGACAGGAGATGTTACAACTGGGCTTCACCTGGGATCATTGAAGGAGTACAGTTGTGGCTGAACCATGACATACGAAAAATCGACGGTGGAGGTCAAAGACGGACCTCCCCGCAACTAGCAGCAGGAAAACAATCTTACAAACTTTCCTTCTTGGCTTTCCATGGGGGTATCACCCAAAGTTACTACATCATTGACCTCGACTCTGCTCCACCATTATCTTTCCGATCCAAACCCTGCTGGATCGTCACCTTGTGGTTTTTCCAAACTCCATCGGCTGGTGGCCAGTGCGTTTGTGCACTTGGCTAGTCGAATTTCGTGCAAATCCGAACACTTCTGGATGCCAGTTTGATCTTCTGGAGACGTTCCATTGAATTTTGCGGTTCTGCAATCAGCTGCATCCCCTGACTAGCCAACCCTCAGTTCCCCACAATGAGCTGGGTGGTGCTTCAGGCGACGTCTAGCTGCAAGACGTCCAAAATGACCATTTATCAGGGAAAAACTCACCCTATGAAAGTGACTGAAATGATGGGATAGGGGCTAAAGATGAAAATGATTTTAAAATGATTGAAAATGCACAAAATGCACTGGGTATGAGGCAGGTACAACACCTCGCAGATTCATTTGATGTGTTGCATTCCAACGATGATTTTACGTCAGAGAAAACTTCTCCATAGACTTGGCTTTTAAGCCAGCGAACTGCTCGTGGGACAGAGCCCTTCGATAAGCGATAGCCAACAGCACCCAGATGCCATTCCTCGCTCTCGCTCTTTGCTCAGGAGCTCAGCCAAAGTGTGTTAGAGTGTAATCCTCGAACGCAGGAAGTTCATGAGTGGTTCCGAAACAAGAAAGCTTTACATGGAAGCATGAGTTGAACCCCTGCTCCCCATATGGAGATTGAACTAGCATGGCTGATGGGACATCTCCCCCTGGATTCGTTGTACTCATTACTAGTCATTAAGTTCTCATTAACTAATTATCATTTCAATATATTGTAATACCTTTGCCTACTGTAGCCTCAATGGCTGGACAATTCACGATGTCAGTTTCTGAGTTGAAGAAAAGTGGCAGAAGCGGCGCACCTATTGCGAGTTTGCTGAGCCCCACACCCTTGGTCCAAATCGTCGACCTGAAGGAGAGGAAGTGGCCATCAACTGTGGATCCGGACACATTGGACACTCAAAATTTGCAAAGGCAAACCTTGGACCATATCAACTGGATTTTCAAACCTGTTGCATCTTGTACTCTCACCAGAAGGAAGGAGCTTCTAAGTATTCTCGATCTTAGAATCACCCTGAATGCCGAGCATCTTGGTATGACAATGACACATCCAAGGGTCGGACCGACCTTCCTCGCGTCGCTCGCGAGCCTCCACAGCAAGGTCACAGACTTTGAAGCCTGTGACACTTGGCATGGAGAAAATAATGTCATAGTCATAGTCTTTAGCATGTAAGCTGTAGATGTGATTTGATCATGCTCACAAGTGTTTCCCATGTGAAGAAATCACATGGATGCAAGTGTACCTTGCAGATATGTAATGTATTGTAATGTTATGTAATGGCCCGTCTATTTTCGCAGCAAATGGTGACAGAACTGAAATCCTTTTGTTGGTGCATCTTGAAAGGGGAACTATCCTGGGGTGTACTTTCAGATCACCAAAGATCTTGAATACAGTTAGGCTGATGACATGTGGAGTTCGCCGTTCGCGCTTCCCAGGACTCCGGGCGTGATCTGGAGAGGACGCTGCGTGCATCTGGGCGGCAAAGATCCAGTAAGCATTTGATATATTTTGATATCATTGATATCCGATGGTTATCCAATGATGTGATGATTCTCCAATGGTTATCCTGTTATCCCATCCATGTTCGTCCCATTGAAGCCAATCAAGATACATGGCTCTAAGGTGTCATGTAGCGGTAGGAAATTCACAGAATCTCAGGATTTCGAATTTGGATGTAGAATCCCCCGATATCGAGTGATCAACCATTTTATTTCAATTTCTTGTCAACCAGAATCGAAAAAAAGCTCACGATTTTAAAACACGAAAAAAACCTTGCTCGATTTGCTGAACTGCTGCATACTGCTGCCATGTAGCAGGAGCGACAACTGGTTGGAGAACCCATCCAACGGGCTTCGTCGGGAATCCTGGAGGTCAGGAATGGTGCACTTGGGCCGATTCCACGCAGAAATGGCCTAGAATCCTAGAACCGACGTTGGAAACCAAAATTCAACCAGTAAGTGCAACAATTCGGATATGGACACCTCTCCGAAGGTTTACCTGTGCAACAATTTGCCATTAAGTTAGAAAGGCCATGCACCAAATATATCCCGTGCGGAAGGGTGTTGGGGAGATGCCTGAACTACACCCTATGCATTCAACACATCTGGACTCGTTTGAACATTTAGCGAAACATAGTGAATCCATGAACAGAAACTGAGGTTGCTACACGATGCCCAAGCCCTGGAAGCCGGTGCAGATGGCGGCCAAGCGATCCTGGGGAGTCCATCGCGACCATTGGAACCGAAAGCCACAGGATTTGTGGTGCAATGATCTGCAATGATCTGCAATGATCTGCAATGCATGTGGCACATGTGGCTTGCGTTTTTGACTTTTTGGATTCTTTGTAGCTATTGGATGATGATCAAACACCTGAGATCTTTGATGAACACATCTCCTTTCGGACTCGAGGATGCACATTGTGCCACGGGGCCAACATCAACAACGGTGTCCTCTACTTTTCGTATCGCCTTCATGGACTTGTTGTTGAACTTCCTGCATTTTCACTGTCGGCAAAAGGAAAAACAGAACTGGAGGATGGGATGGAATCTTAATAATCTTAATTACTGCGTGTTCGGACATGTTCAGGGATTCATGGATCCATTCAGGCTCAACGCATAGCAGCTTGAGAGATCCAACTAGTTCATGCAGTCTGATATTTTTGTTGCTCATGCCACAGATTGCACACAGGTATGATTAGGTATGACACATCATTAGTTTTCAACAGTGTGGACTTTCGGTCATGAAGCTGACGGGGTTGCTCCCACAGAATGATAACATTTCGATCAATGTCCTTGGACAGGGCGGCTCCGACATTCTCCATCGATTTTTCTTGCCAGTGAGACTAAGTGAGAACCCAGGAATTCTTTGCCAGCTCACTCCAAGGCAACATGTAACATCATGATGACATCATGATAACATCATGTAATAATACTATATAAATCTATATAATACTCTGATCTTTTTGCACATTTTTGACATCCACTCTGGCACCGATCTGGCACCGATCTGATGATTGGTTCGAACAGCCCGGCCCAATCTCCCAATCTGGTCACGTCCCCCCGGGTCTTGTTCTCGCGCAGCAACGTGGCGACGTCTGAACTTTTTGCCTGGCTATGCAACGTACCGGGTGATGGTAGATCAGAAAGGGGAAAACACAACTTTGGGCTTTTCAAACAACTCTGTTCTGTTGAGACAACTCTTTGATTCATTGATTTGAGCCGGGTCGTTCAAGGTGACCTGCATTGCGATACAAAACAGTCCTAAACCTCACTGAAGCCTTCACAAAGACTTCCCTTGAATACGAAATAAACATCTTGGTCCATGTCCGCTATTGAACACCGTCTGGGATTCTTTGCAAACATGTAATGAATCTTTTGGAACTACAGCTACAATTTCAGTGGGAAACGCCCAGCTTCAAAACATCCTCACACCCCAAGATCCCCAAGCGCGCCTGGCCCCGGAGTTTTTTGCATCCCAAGATGAATTCTTCGATACAAACCTGTCGGACACAAGATCAAAAACCACCATTTCGACAACATCCTGAATCAATTTCGACAACTTCAAAGTCACTGGTTTCCTCAGGTTTCCTCAGGTTTCCTCAGGTTTCCTCAGGTTTCCTCAGGTTTCCTCAGGTTTCCTCAGGTTTCCTCAGGTTTCCTCCAACTTCGTACAAGAGGGGCCGGTTCAAGTATCAAGCTTCTGGGATGGACACCAAGAGTGGCCGATTGACATTTGACTTGCTACATGCAATGACGAACGTAGCACAAAAAGAGTTGGAGTTTTGTGGACTTTGACATTCCTTTGGCAAACAAAATGAAGCTTAGACCTGTGAAAATCCGCCCACACCGCTTTGGCGGTGAAGGCGTGCTTATTGGGGGGCAACAGCAACACTAAATGCTCAATGACATTTGTTAATATAGCAGTCGCCATATCAGCTTTAGCTGGGGGGGGGCCCAAAAACGGTTTCGCACCGAGACCAGAATACGGTGGTGTTTTCGACATTTTTCGAGGATTTTTGGGTGTCTGAGCGCAAGAGGGTATTGAAATGGAA
>Ga0126342_10012405_pt1 | contig 15203 bp, 14 predicted proteins | sample Cyp1metagenome_FD_92528 | JGI IMG/M metagenome (GOLD analysis project Ga0126342, IMG submission 92528) | Coral microbial communities from Lord Howe Island, Old Settlement Bay, Australia - Cyphastrea 1 metagenome | ecosystem: Host-associated > Invertebrates > Cnidaria > Coral ...
GAGAAGAGAAGAGAAGAGAAGAGAAGAGAAGAAGCGAGAAGATCAGGGAAGAGAAGGAGTCAGAAGAAAGAAGATCCAGGTGTGCGAAAAGGTAAGAAAGTTGCGAAACACTGTGTTTTTCTAATGATTTGTGGCTCCGGAAGGTCGAAAAGTAGGCTCGCTAAAGCGGCGGGTGCGGAGCCATCTGGCTAAATAAGAAATGAAAAGTTGCACGCAGTTGTGGCGCGAAGGGCGAAGCACATGTGCAAGTGAAAAAGTTAAACACGTCACGTTCGTAGCACTTTTGTAAGTTGAGCCGTCGAAAAAGTGCACGCCATTGTGGCGCGAAGCACATTTCCAAGTCAAAATGCACCAAACACACCATTCTCGGACACTTTTGGAAGTTGAGATGTGGAAAAAGTGCACGCCGTTGTGGCGCGAAGCACATTTCCAAGTCAAAATGCACAAAAACACCTGAGCCTCGGAACGCTTTTGGAAGTTGTGATGTCAAAAAAGTGGACGCCGTTGTGGCGCGAAGCACATTTCCAAGCCAAAATGTACAAAACACGCCATTCTCGGACCACTTTTGGAAGTTGAGATGTCAAAAAAGTGAACGCCGTTGTGGCGCGAAGCACATTTCGAAGTCAAAATTTACAAAACACTAGGGGTGCGGACCACTTTTGGCACTTGAGATGTCGAAAAAGTGCAAGCAGTTGTGGCGCGAAGCACATTTCGAAGTCAAAATGTACAAAACACACCACGTTCGGACCACTTTTGGAAGTTCCGATGTGGAAAAAGTGCACGCCGTTGTGGCGCGAAGCACAGTTCGAAGTCAAAAGTGCAAAAAACTGACGGGTATGGAGCACTTTTTGGATGTTCAGATGTTTTGTGTGGCAGGCGCAGGGGATTGTGCACCTTGTCAAAAGTGAGCAAAATTTGAAGGTTCTTGTAGCAGTTTCGACTACAACCAACACTACATTAGACTCCACTCCACTACAACTACAACTACAGTATTACACTACACTACACTCAATTACACTACACCACACTACACTACACTACACTACAACACACAAACTACAACTACAACTACACTACATTACACTACACTACGCTACAGAGATTACACTACAATACACTACACTAATTACGCTACACTCCATTTCGCTTCACTACCTTACACTCCTTTACACTACACTACAACTACAACTACAACTACAACTACAACCTCAACTACACTACAGCACACTACGCTACACTAATTACATTACATTACACTAATTACATTACGCTACGCTACACTAACTACAGCTACAACTACAACTACACTATATTACACTAAACTACACTGCACTAATTACACTACACCACACTCCACCACACAACACTATCAACACTTCACTGCACTAATTACATCTAATTACATTACACTACACTACACCACGCTACACCACACCACACCACACGAACTACAACTACAGCTACGACTACGCTACTTTACGCTACACTACACTACCCTACATTGCCTTACACTACACTCTGCTCATTACACCACCACAAATGCAACTGCAACTACACTACGCTAATTACACGACACCACAGCTACAACATACTACAACTCCACGACACTACAACTACAACTACACCTCCACTACACCACACTAGATCCAACAGTTGTGGGTGAGGTGACCGGCCAGGTGACCACTGCAACCATTGTAACCACTCCAAAAACACAGCTCCAACCACCTTTCGGTCCATCAGTGGATTCGCTCTGCCATCCGTGATTCACAACAACCAACCTCTCCTATAGGTTCCTATTTTTGAAACTTCCGCCACCGCCTTGTGCGGTACAGTACTACTGGTAACATAATCATATCATGTCCAAACTGTTTTCATTTACTGATCTAACAGTATAGCCTCAATAAAAACAGCATTGTTACTGGACCTAAGGGACAATTCGAAGGAAACCTTGTTTTTCTCTATCACTTAGGCTCCCAGCACCCCAGATGGGGCTAAATTTAGCAAAATACTTGTAAATCACGAGGTTAACCATAGTAAACTCACCTCATTTGTTGTCCCCCTTTTTTTGTGGCTATCGTTTACCAATGGGTAGGTTGGAGCCGGAATCAGACCTTGAGAACTGCGTGCACTCCGGCTGGGCGTGCGCCCGCGGGCACCGCGGGGGCTTGGGCCTGGAGAAGGCTTTGGGGTAGATGGTTGGTTGATGTTGATGGTTGGGCTTATTGTACATGAATTCTGCCAGCAATATGATATATATAATCATGTGTGTATGTATGTATATATATATAGATATTTAGGTCTATATAAATATATATACATAATACATGACAGGAATTCTTGGGCAATTTCTTCAGCTTTCGGACTCTTCAACGTTGTCTTATTCAATCACCATCTGCTCCAAGAGCCCAAAAAATCTCAGCCCTTGGCTTCGCTGCGGCGATGATACCCTGGCTTTCGGTCGGCCTCAACACGACCCGGCAAGGCTTGTCCCCAAAAGGTTGGGAATGCCCAAGCCCAATAGCTCCATATGATTCCCTATGATTCCCCATTCGGATTCTCCATGGTCATTTCGAGTTGAAGGATTCAGCATGATCCGGCCAGCTACAAAATATCAACCAACTTCGTTGCCTGCAGGTTTTGCGGGCGACTTGCTTCGGGCAGTGGCAGTAGCAGTACTCGTGTTTGACACCTCAGGTGTCAATGCTTCAAAAACTTGGTCAAGGCAAACCGGTTTGACATTACTGGCTGGAATTGGAAATAAAACTAAAACATATTGAAGCGGCCTCCCATCTTCAAATGTTCAAACCTGCAGCTTGGATTATTAGAATCGGTGATGGCCACAGAAATATCTCTGTGAAGCATGTGGATATTGCGTAACCCAAAAGTGTATCAGTCAAATGGGTTCTGATGTTACTTGCTACGATGCAATGCAGCAAACCTACAAAACCACACCAGGTCCAACTTCACATCATGTCATGCATTCGCGTGTATGCATGTCCACAGGAAGTAGTAGTGATCATCGATGACCAGCAATGATCATCAATGACCATCCGTCATCTGCCGCGTTTACATCCATTTAAGATCATTTAAGTCATTTAAGGCCCGGGGCCCAATCTAGACTAAAATGATGATGTTTCATGATTTTCCTTTGTTACCATCATTACCATCACTGGAAATATGGAAAATATAAACCCCAGTCAACCCCAACCCCAACCACCTTTTCACCTTTTCGTCCTTGCCGAGGGTCCCTGGATGGGGGAGCCGCATCGGTGCTGCCGGTGGATCGCATCGACGCCGAAACCGTCTTGGGACTCTGCGGCTGTCGAGGGCTGGCCGCTTTGGGGCTCGGGCCAGCCCGGGCAGAGTCCTGGAGGTGTGAAAGCTGAGGGCTTGGGGATGGAGGGGTTGGGGGCATGTGCCGAATTCAACCAAAAAATGTGTTTGGGATCCAGTTTGCCATCTGGGGTTGTGGAAAAAGGCTCAAGGATCATCAGTTCCATCGCCATTCCGGGTTCCACTACCCACCCACGAGGCCTTTGGCTGAGCCTTAGGTGCAGGGGATACACAACAGGACGCTGGCGAAACCTGCACAATGGTTTCCTTCAAATGTGCATCAACTCAACTTACTGTATCTGAATGTGGTGCAAATATGTGCAAATGACAACCATTCCATCCCAAATGTTGACCTCACTCGTTCCATGGAAAATCTTGGAAACTTTGCTTCAGGGCTTGCCGGACATCCAAATAATCCAAGCAGCATCACTCCGGCGCTGACTGATTAATCGCCATTGAATCAGTGCACACCTGGCAGTTCTGCAGGGTCTGGCAGCAGAAGCCATGTCCAAACAGAAACAACCAGCAAGCTAGCTCTTCAAAGCAATTGAGCCTCAATTCATGAAATTATACTGGTTACTGGTTGGTTACTAGGGATTGCCAGATTGATTGATGGCAATCCATGGCAATCCCCAATATATTGGGTTGCATAATCCATCACAAACCCCTAGAATTAATCATCAACCAACAGGGGTTTTGAACACTTCTCAATTGAGGCAACATCAAACGAGGTGGCCATGTTTGATCATAGGCAGGTAGGACAGGCTAGGCCTATCCACTACCAACAGCTGAGGCTGACACGAACCCATTCCTGCTGTCACCAATCGATCAGGCCCAGCCCATGCCAGGTCAGCAACACGTGAGGTGTGCGCATAGAAATCCTCGCGTTGGGACAGCGCGATGCGGCGCGGCCCCTCTAGCCATGAATGTTGGACCGTGAAACCACAAAATGTTGTTTTTACTTCAGCCATGAAATATGATGCATACCCTTATCAAGCCAAGCATTTCTCCCTTTAGTGGCTATTTTTTGTTTGACTGCGGTTGAGGAGCTAAAACTCCACTCTGAGAGTCAAGGATATACTGAAGTGACTTGATTTCTTCTTTAAGCAATTGAATTGTCAGCTTCGTCCATGGCCAACAATTAATCAGCCACTTGGAGCTCAAAGAGTCTTCTTTTTGTCTGGATCCCTTGTACGCCTCAGAAGGTATGATACGACCATCTATTATCATGTATTTCCCCACTAAAACAGGCATCATGCACAGGGCAGCAATGCTGGTGAATTAGCTGATCCTCCAGCTGCAAATGGATTGGACTAGATAGGTGATTCCATATACATTTACCATATATACCGCATTCCATCCGAAACATGTCATAAAATGAACCATAATAAATTAAGCCATTGCATGCCATGTTCATGTGAAACTTCCCAGCTCCTTGGACAAGGCATCTGGCACAGGCACAGGAAACCTGCCGACAGGTACAGTACCAGCAAGCACCGGAAGACCAACAGCCCTGCGAAACTTAGCTAAGAACGCAACGAATCCGCATCTTTGAAAGTTCGAAGACAAGTATGTTACCATACAAGTATCGCAAGTATATGACACATCTGTCGACCATATCAATCAAATGATATCAAATATATAATATAATCAAATCAAATGGTGACTTTAAATGGGCACGTCCCTTCCACAAAACGTCCGCTGCCGAACATGCGTAAGTCTCAAACCAAAAGCAATAGGCCGGGCCGCTTTTAAGGGACGGGGATCAGACCACCTATACTTATCATCTCCAGATGATTTTGACATATTTTTCACAAACAAATTCAAGGAATGTATGAACAAACTGGGGAGGAAATGGAAGGAAGGCCTAGCATGGCCTAGTTTCACAGGGGTTTCACCAATAACTCCGGGGCATTGCATGTTCCCAATCTTTGGATCGCATCACGTCTGGCCTCTGAAGCCTTACCAAACCATCTACATCACCAGTGGCCAGCAGTCGCAAAGTGCCATGGGATTCCCCGAGCACGGCGGCGCTGGAGCGGTAACCTGGAATGATGGTGTCCCATGGCAATCATGGCAGTAAGACGGCCAACACACTTGCACATAAATGAACCATTGAGACCTTGAGACCCTAAGCATTATATACATGTTTCATCATGTGTCCATCATTCAAATCTTTTACATACCATTTGAGCTGTTGCCAAAACCCCGATAAAATAGTCTTTTCGCTCTTCTCTTTCGCCATTTCTTTGGCAAACCTTTCGCGGTGTGGGTTCGTTCTTTTGCGGCATCCATGTAATATACTTTCGCGAGCTTTCGCGGAGATCTCCTGAAAAGAATCCCGCGCGTTCCGTAGTGAAACACATACTGAAACATGTCTTTCCAAAAATTCTTTCAACGGACTTTGCAGGAACTATCATTGCGGCAACACCTGGATTGACATCGTATCTGGTGGCCGGTGGTCCAAGGCACTGTCTCTGCTCCAGGCACCCCACATGGCCCAGGAGATGGTGAGGCCGAAGCGATGCCCGTCTCCAAACCAGGTCTCTGCGGAGAAGTTGGACACCAGCACTTTGCCCGTTTCCACTTCCCAGCAAAGCACTGCACCATCTCCTGAGACTTAACACAGTCAAAAAAAATGACACAAGGGAATTTGTTTATTCCCCCATTCCCATCCATTCCCTACTAAGCACCAGTAAGATTGTGAGTGAATTTGCAGTGCCGCTCAGTTCTTCCGTCTGCTTAGTCGGGCACGTGCATTGCTTGCGACTGATGTCCCATCCTGTGGCGGTTGCCATAGAGGCTTGAGAGAAGATCCAACCGAGTCCAACCTGTACCCTCTCAACACGGGCCCACCATTGAGAATGAGATTTAAATAGCTATAACAATCTTAACATGCATTCAATGACTGTGAAAGTGTGTGTCTCAACGGCTGTCCTTGGTGAATTGTAAGGCCATGATTGCACTTGCGTTGCCCGGAAGCAGTCGATATTGAATAGGGCTGTAGGTGGGAGAAAGAGAAGAGGATGGAACTGCCAGAACCTCAATCAAAAGACACCAAAAGAATCAAACAAGGAGGATTGCCTTCCGGTAACCAAACAGGGCAATGGGAAATCCCCATGAATTGGTACATGAACGGGAAAATCAGCTGTAAATGGGCTATTACCCATAGCTATGTTAATTTACTGGGGAATATCTATTATTGTAGCTTAGACCCCGATTCCCTATTAAAAATGATCTGGGAGGATTTTGGGGGTCCTCCTGGAGGAAACCACATAGCATAAGTTGAAGAAAAAAAACACAACTTCAAAACAAAACACTGAAAGCATAGTCAACATGAGATCATAGATAACAAACCTGAAAGACCAAAAAAACATGTATCTAGAAGTGCAGCGCGGCGCTTGGGGCTTGGGGCATTAAGCCTTATTCTCTCTCCCTCTCCATCGCCCTCTCCGGGAGTAAGCCTTATTAAGCTTGAAAGTTTCACAAGTTTCACAAGTTTCAATCAAAAAACTTGTACTTGTCCATCTCGATGCCCCACTGCCAGCCAATTCCCCGCCGGGGAAAATTGCAGGGCTGTCACTTCGCTGGGATCGCTCAAAAGATGTTTGATCTCCTGTGGCCAGGAAGTGTCAACTGGCAAAATATGGAGGTTTCCTAAATGTGGGTACCCCCAAATCATCCATTTTAATAGGATTTTCCATTATAAACCATCCATTTGGGGGTATCCCCATGTATGGACCATTTGCGGGTATCCCCATTTATATCCATTTATGGAAACCCCCATATTGCACTATTGTGTGAGTTGACCCATTCAAGCCACAAAAGATGCTGAAAATCAGGGCTCTAAAGATCTGGGTGATGAAACAACTCATCCCCCCGAACATCCGCGGTGGACCTATCATCCCAATTTCATGAGATTGAAAATGAGAAAAGAGAAAAAACAACTATGAAACAACTATTGTATAAAATGTATAAAACTACGTCGTATATAACCCCAGCACCAAGTCGTCAACTCCGTCAGACTCTGTCATCCATTTTCAGGTCAAGGATCCTGCTCAGTGATGTTCCCACCCTCCAAAATAAGGCCATGCAAGTTGCCAGCTTCCAGCCCGAGCACCAGGAATTGGCCCAAAGGATGCCAGGCCATTGAGGAAATGGCGCCTGGGAAGGGGCCTCCCAAACTCACCATCTTCCGCTTCTCCAAGTCATAGAAAAACACCACACCTGCAATGGCCCCCAGGGCCCCCAAGCTGTTGGTTGTGTTTTCTATGAAACCATCTGGCTTTTGACGTTTGACATATTATAAACCCCAGTTAGCCATAGTTAGCAAATATAAACCGCCTTCAACCTAGCTATCTAGCCCCTTTGTGTGGAAAGCCCCTTGGTGTTGCTTTTCTTCATACTCAAGGACAGCTGGTTGATAAAACCCCACGAGTGTTGCAAGGTTTGGTCATTGTCACTGGAATCCGGGAGCCACCCCCAAGACAAGGACTTTTCCGGAAAACCCATAGAATCCAGCGGCCAGCGGAATTTTGGACATGCCGACTTGACATCTTTCCTTGAATGAGATTCCATGAATTTGATCGAAATTCCATGGAGAATCATCAAAATCAGACCCTGCCTGAAGAATCAGCCACAGCCAGATTTTTGGGAGCGGATGGATTCACAGCCAGTGCCCTGACCTCTGCCATACCTGATGGCGATTGCTGCAGCAACTCTCCAGAGCATTGCCTCAGGGGTGGAGAGGTTGAAATAGAATCAATCTCGGAAGAGATTTTTGGGCAGTGACTTTTTTGAGCCAGCAGGGCTTTTTTGGGCGGTGTAAAATTCATTCAAATTCTGCGAGTTCATCCATGTTCGTCCCATCCTCCAAGTCATTTCCAAAAGTTTTCACCATCCCATACCATTCCATACCATCCCCCATCCACCTGGTCTCAATATCCAAGCGCAGCTTCAGCAGCGATCCATTCATGGCTCCCGCCACCAGCTCCATGCCCTGAGTCGTCCCCTGGGTCACCGTTGCAGCGGCGAAGTCGGTGGCGCCGACCCCCGCGATCTGCACCACCTCCGCGGTGCAGAGCGCCGCAGCGCTGGAGAGCTCCGGCTCCAGGAGGATCAGACAACCCCCGGATCCACCGCACAAGAGGTGGCCAGAAGGAAGTGGAAGCAGAAAGCGAACCTGGACATTTTTCGAAATGGTGAAGAATGGTGAAGAATGGTGAAGAATGGTGAAGAATGGTGAAGAATGGTGAAGAGGAAATGGGAATCATGGGGGGGTTCTAATAGTTACTAATAGTTGTTCAAGGTGGGAATTGATGGTGATGCAGCGATGCATGATGATGAGCTCAACAGTACACAAAAAGCTCCAAATTCCACACACTCACAAAACTGCCATCATCGGCGCAGCCGTCACAGGACCAGAAAGTAGATTATTTCTACCACTTTTGAACCCGCGTGATGCATTGTGATGCTATGCTGTGAAACATGGAAGAAGAACAAACCAAGACGGTAGCAAGGTATGTGACGTGGTATGTGGCATGGCGTTTCATTTTACATCATGATAGATTTCAACAACAACATCATACCAAATCAACAAATTGATCCATTGCCTCCAGGTTTTCCAGCGGCAGCCCATAGCGGCAGACTGGCCCACTTTCCAAAGCATCGATGACAAAGACACCCCCGGGCACTCCGAGAACTACCAGGTTGTCTTCCCCAGGAATGAAGCAACCTGCCGACTGCCGAAATGATCCACGGGAAGAAAATCCAACCAATAGCACTATAGCGCGCTTCGAAACTTTCCCAAAACAGAAAAAAAGTAAGCCACCGATCAAAATGGTAGGGAACACATTGTTTATCACATCTGCGTTTGGAGCCCTGATGGTCTATATAGTTTGCATTGACAACCGCATGTATTTTGTGGGTTCCTTATTTGATCTTCTCTGTTGACCGTCATGCCGAACATTCATGCACATCCAATAGTGGGATTGAGTTCTTTCGGCTCTGGAGGATGCATTTAAACAAATGAAAAACATGGAACCTACGAAACTCCAACTTAAGCCATATCATCCATATCTCGCCCACAGAATGACAAGCATTGGCCACCGGTAGCCATGGTGCAAGATTCATCAGGTCTCCCACCTGCTGAAAAGCCATAGAAGGCAAGGCCAGCCCCGTCCGGCGGAGAGGGACTGTTCCACGTAGCTCGTTGGGACACATCTTTGGCAGCCCAGTCACATGTGATGAAGTACGCAGCTCGACCCCCGAAAGCCAACAAACGGTTGCTCTCCTATGACCGACTCAGTTGCAACGGTGCACTGGGGGTGACTTTTTAAGGATACTAATCATATAGAGAGAGATAGTGATATATCAAAAAGAAGAATTGAATGTAATTTACCTGAGTTGTGATACTGATTTGATTTTGGTTGGAATCGACTTTTTTCTATCTTTGCGGGAGTTGCTATAATTACTGCAAGTGACTTACAGTATCAGCACTGATTGAAGCTCTTGCAAATGCAAATCAGTAGAAGCATGCCAACATACGCAAGCATATACAGCATCATGGCGAAATAAGTCTTTCCCTCCATCCATTTCTCCCTCTCTGTATTTCAATGTTTGACATGCCTTTCGGTCTCCCTCTCTCTCTCTCTCTATCTGTACACATCCGCATGTGTCTGCCACTATCTCTTGCCAAACTAACATGTCAATTTGAAACGGGGGTCGCAAAAGGTTGGAATAACAAAAGGCATTCATTTAATTTACTGCAATATACTGCAACATACTGCAACCATGTTAGGATCTCAAACATTTGGCCAACCGGTTTCCAATCGTTTCCAATGTATGGATGTTTCCAACAAACAAGCCCCACATTCCCATGGAATCCCCTCCTCGGGATGTGGTACCAACCTAACCTTCTCCTTCATCGCCAGCCGCAGGTGTGATGCCCTCGGCTGCAGCCCAGCCTTCAGTTTGGCGTCGTCTAGCCTCCAGGCGCACAATGGGGAGGTGGTCGCGGTCAGCTCATTGCTACGACCGCTGGATCCTTTGGATCCTTTTCTCTCCTCTGCGGCCATGGAGAACAGCCAACGGCCATCCGCGGAGAAAGCCAAGGAGTACCTATGAAGGTCTGAAGGAACTCCAGAAGAAGGGAAAAAACAAGATGAACATGATGAAAAACCATGAAAAACATCCAAATCAAAAAGAAACAGAATAAATCTGGAAGACACAAAGGGAACATCAAACTTTACTTCACACAGCAAAAGAATGAAATATCTCCACATGTGAGGGAACATCGATTTATATGATTTTGAAGGAACTGGTAGGAAACGAAGCAATCGTTTAGGAGCTCGCGACCGGTTGATCCTGTGGATGCCAGAAAGAAGCCTCCCACTGCACTAAAATTGTGTGAAGCCCAGGAGAGACATAGTATACAAATGAATACCCTCAAGTACGAGCAGGGACCCTTGAGCAAGATTTTAGACCCCCACATACCCCCACAAAGGTGTCCGAAATGATTTTCCCAGGGGGGGCCCTGGGGATCAACGAATTGTCTTTAGACCTGTGGCAGCTTGTTTCGTGATGGTTCTGGAATTAAATCTTCGGAATCAAGCTTATGATCCTAGAACCCCTTCATTTTGGAGCCTTTCTGTTGTCAAAAAAAGGCATCAAAAATTGCATTCAAGCAAAACCCACAATCTCACAGGCTCAATTGTCCGCCTGTTTCCTTTGCTCCCATGCTAGTCCCCTCTTCCTATTTCATCCTATTTCTAAACTCTCCCAATTAATACAAATAGATCCAGATTGTCATTTTCGGGAAATTTCAGGTTTGTCAGTTTGATCTTTAATTGATCGCCTTTAGAAAACAATTTTAAGAAGAGGGGTTCACTTAATATTACTAAAAATTGACTGGTTGGGGACTGTTTATTATTCGCGTCCCTGACGATAACTTCATTTTTGATTAGTACATATTAGTACTTAAGGTTTTGATGTAATTAGCAGGGGAAAGCGTCGTAAGCCAATTTTTGGCAATATGTAAAATTGTTGTAACTATGTTTAATATGTGTTAATGAGAGCTTTCTGGCACCCAACATCTTTCGGTTGATACATCAAACTGTTTCTTTTCATTTTTGCTCAGGGATTTTGCAGGATTGGGGGGTCTAAGTCCATATCTATGGCCCTTGTGAAGATAAAGCCACAGAATGAGTTAGGAGATATCATGTCAAAACCTTGTGTAGAACTCAACAGTTTCCGAGTAATACGGTAATTCAAATTGGTTTCTTCGTTTTTGTTCAGAGGGTTGTACAGGAATAGCGCGTCCAAGTTCATATCTATGGCCCTTGTGAAGGCAAATGCACAGAATGAGTTGGGAGATCTCATTTCAGACCCTTATGTAGAATGCAACCGTTTCTGAGTAATTAATAAATCAAATTGGTTTCTTATGTTTCTTTATTTTTGTTCAGAGGATTTTGCAGGAATGGCGGGTCTAAGTTCATATCTATGGCCCTTGTGAAGACAAATCCACAGAATGAGTAGGGAGACATCATTTCAGAACCTTGTGTAGAACTCAACCGTTTCCGAGGAATAAATCAAAGTGGTGTTCTTCATTTTTGTTCAGAGGATTGTACAGGAATGGCGGGTCTAAATTCATACCTATGGCCCTTGTGAAGACAAATCTAGATATCATTTCAGAACCTTGTGTAGAACTCAACCGTTTCCGAATAATAAATCAAATTGGTTTCTTCATGTTTGTTCAGGCGGTTGTACAGGAATGGCGGGTCTAAGTTCAGATGTATGGCCCTTTTGAAGACAAATCCACAGAATGAGTTGGGAGACCTCTTTTTGCATTGGTGAATGGTTCCTGGCATCCCGTTTTTTTGATCCGCGTTTATGCACTTTGCATGTTTTGGTTCAGGAGGTTGCGCAACCAAAGAGATAATTTCATATCCATGGTCCATGGCCCATGTGAACATAAACCTGCAGGTAAATGGTTTACGTTCAAGAACTGAAGATTGCATGGAAGCCACTGGGTCTTCTGCTCCAACAGAACCATGCAAAAAAATCAACGTGAAAGTCTGAAAGCAATTCAGATTCTAATCCCAATCAGGTGTCCCAACTTAATACCGAACTCCCTCCCAGAGATATCAATCATACTTTCCGCATAGGAAACTTTCTGTCCAGGACATTTGTGTGCTGTAACAACAACTTGCCTAGTTCCGGATGGTCCATGCATATCGGAGGTGGCACATTACAACATTTACAACGTACCACAAGACACTCTAGGAACCAAAACCTCCAAAGGTCTACAATGGGGGCAGGGTCACAGGTCTAGAATTGCGCGCGATCCCCATTCTAGAACTGTGGGAGTTATCCCCAGGGGGGATCTTATATAGACACTTCGTAGTAGAGGGTATACAAATGAGGTCTAGAAAAGAGCCTTTCTCGGGTAAACTTGCAGTGAGTGGTTATGTGCGAACCAAGCTGCACACTCTGATTGTGACCCAAGATCTGGAATTTTTCCTTGACTGGGCCAGGCTGATCCACGGACCAAACGCGAATGCCAGAGGATTTGTTTCCGACAAATTTCTGGCCGGTAGCAATCAATTGAGTGCTACTGCTATACGCGATGGCTGTAACTTCTGCCGTGTGTCCTTGCAAGAACCTCTGGTTCTGGCTCTCTTCATCCCAAAGGACGCCCAAACTTGAAGCAGTGTAGCAGTACGAGCCTCTTCCGGTGGAAATCACGTTTTGACAGCCCTCGGTGTATCCATAGACATGTTCCAACTCCAAGGCATAGTCCGGCACAGCCTGGAGCTTCCTATGGGCCGTGGCATCCTGTCCAGCGCGTTCCAACTTGGCTGCCTCACTGCTGGGGATGGCCAGGGCGGTGACGCGGCCACCGATCTTGGCGCGCACGGTGTTGCCCACCAGGGAAGCTTTGCCAAAGAGACGTTGGGAACCGCTGGTGCCAGTGGTGGAACGGGAGGAAGCACGGACGGCCATGGTGACTGGGTATACTGGGTGACTAACCCATGGTACATGAAAGCATGAAAAGAGTTGAAAGAATCGTTGGAAATTGGGTTGGGCTTCGTCATGCTTCGTGATGCTTCGTCAACTTTGTAACTTGTCAAATGCCAAGCGAATTTGCAGGTGTTGTGATGGTTTGGCAAAGTGCTATTGAAAGCAATCTGAATTGTCCGTCCTGGTTCGGTCTTGAACTGTAGCTCGCATGGCGTGCGCCCACCATGCGAATGTTATTTTCACTCATGGCACTTCAAGCAAAGAGCTTTTGGACATAGTCGGGCAACTCTCCAATACAACTTTCACACACTACAGGAGGTGTCAGACGTTGTCTCGCCCTTCCAACCAAAGCCAAATTGGATGAGCATGCAAAACAGAAAACTTTGAACGACTATATGAAGCCGGGTGCCAACAAAAAAAAACTTTGCTTGTCCCAAAGCGTTTTCGACGTGATGATAACGGTCATAACTCAATGATCCTGGGCAATCAAAGTACTTCCAACATCTTCCAACAAGGGCACCCTGGTGGTGGTGGCCCTCCAGGATAACCAGGACTTTGGTAGTGAACCTCAGCAGGATCACAGCTGGCACTCTGAGTGATGCACCAGGCCCATTGGCGCCCTAGGCGCCCGGCACGTGCGGCCGGGAATGCACCTTGCTTGCACCACAAGTCACATTAAAGCCTGGAACCAAAATGAACGGAAGTGGAAGACAATTCCCTCGAAGATGATTCTGCTCTCGAAGATTCAGGATTTCCATGGGTGTTTTGAAAGGAGAACAGTCCTTTCCTGTTGTTGAAGCCTCCTCAGCCCCGCGCCACCATAGAAGTGCGGGGGTGGCTGCATGTGCCCCTGCATGCAGGCTTGGACATGTGACCGGCTCACGTGAAAAAAGGCACCGCAACAGACTGGCAAAGGCTGAGCCAAGCACCGGAGGTGGAGGGTAGTGGGAAGGATGTCCTCTGTAGTCCTCAAGCATGTGGATCTGTGATTGGAACAGGTTTAGTTGAATTTGTCGAGATCCGTCAATTTGGCTGTTCACAATATGAACAGGGACTGACCACAAACAGAGGATCTGTCAATCAGATCTTACCAGTGATTTTTCACGTCTTTAATTAGGTACACTGGTGGAATACTGGTGTGACACTTCTGCCCAGCCCAATAGCAGTCCCATGCAGCTGCGCTCTGCGGCTGAGGGGGACCTTCACTGAAACGGCGTCAGCTTTGGATTTGGGTGGCCGCTGACCAACGAAAAAACGTAGAAGAGGTAGGCCATTGTCGTCTATAAACGACCTATACCCTTCATGTTATTTAACCGAAAAACCCGCACCTAGATGCAGCGAGTACTGCGGCTGTGGCCCTGGGCCGCGCCAACGGATGTACAAGTCAATGATATATGGTCTGATTAAAATATATAACTAACTATATAATACTATTATATATATATATATATCTAGGGGGCTGAGGTTTGCCCGAAATCTACAGAATTCCATGCAGGACTGCAATCTGCTGTGTTGTTTCCGTGCGACATATTGATATTACCTGCGTCTCATGCCATTTTTTGCGCTTGCCTAAGACGGTGCCAAAATCACCTTTTGAAGCGTATCTTGAAGATATCCTCCAAAATTTGCGGATATTTGCGGTGTTTCGAGCCGTCAACTGAAACCTCAACAAATCGCAAGATTTTGAAAGAACACCCAAATAACCAAACCCTAAATAATCCCCAAATAAACCCTAAACAAACCCTAAACCAACCCTAAATCAATCCTAAATAACCCTAAACAAACCTTAAACCAACCCTAAATCAACAAAAAGTAACCCTAAATAGCAGGAAAATTAACCAACCAAACCC
>Ga0126342_10012406_pt1 | contig 15202 bp, 24 predicted proteins | sample Cyp1metagenome_FD_92528 | JGI IMG/M metagenome (GOLD analysis project Ga0126342, IMG submission 92528) | Coral microbial communities from Lord Howe Island, Old Settlement Bay, Australia - Cyphastrea 1 metagenome | ecosystem: Host-associated > Invertebrates > Cnidaria > Coral ...
ACGGCTGCGTGAATAGTCCAAAATGGACTTCTATGCTTTCACCACTGTAAATCAGCAGAAAAAAAGGCGATAATTGCTGATGTGCTCATTTCCTCACGGCCGTCTGTGAGCCGTGGACCTAGTAGTTTATGGTGGCATCCTTAATAACCAAACAATGGACAGAGGTAAACCAGTGATGATTAGTTTCAAGAAAATGCAACGATGCTACTGTCATGCATATCATTTTTTGTAAATCAGAATGGCCAGCAGGAAACATCCATAATCAAAAAACCGTCCTTGCAGTGACGAAGAATGCCACCAGCAGTGGTGGCTGGTGGCTGAACACGAATGGTCACCCCAGCATTCCGTGGTTCGATTTGCCAATCCGGTGGTAATGCTGAATGCGGGGCTTGCTCATCAAGAACATGTTCTTCTTGATCAAGGGTTGACACACGGGTGCTAGTATGTGATGATGCTACTCGAGGGGAATCAGGCTCATCAGGTTCATCATACCATGGCATTATGCATTTCCCACGCTTAAAGAAATGGTCGGGCCCAGCCAACATCATGATTGGTTTACTGGAGGTAGTCTACATGGCTTGAACCCCAAAAACTACAGGAAATAGATCTGCAAATTGTGTTCCGCGATGGTCCAGCGTTGTGCATGCATATGTCAATGCAAACGGAAATTTCATGACATCTTTTGGAACTGTTTGGAGTGAACTTCCGACAGGACCTTCCCACCCAACCCCTAAGACCGAGAAACTGCACATCCAACATCCTCAATGTAGCCAGTGAGGTTGAGGATGATGCAGGGCTTGTTCTTGAGGACATCGCCGGATGCGGTCAACAAGGATGCCAGCAAAGCTGACCACCTCTTGGTTCCCTTCTGGGCCTGACACGCCTCACTGCTGGGTCGTTGTCTTTCCGCCTGCTTGAGATCCGACTCAGGGTCCAAGGACTCCGGGAGGATCATGTCCTTGGAAAGGGGCAAAGTGATCTCGGTGTCAAGCTGGACCGGTCGTCCACAAAGGCCAAGTTCAGAATTGCAAATGAAGGGGTTCTCATCAACAGCGTCCAAATTGCAGACGAGGCGGCCAGAGTTGAAACGCCTGGAGGCAAAGCTGGTGGTTGCAAACTAGATAGATGGACCCCATTGATATGTATGATTCAATGCGATGATCTAGAAAGTAATTTTGGTTCTCCACATGAATTATAATGATGACCATGAAACCAATAGTCACATATTGTGCGACCACCATCGGAAATCAAACCAAATCACGGTGGTTTGCAATCAATATCGTCATGTGCACCATCATCCATCATCAACCACATCATCATTATCACCCATCATCATCCGCCATCATCTCCATCATCATCACCATTAACACCAACATCAGCATCATCAGCATCATCATCATCATCATCATCATCACCATCATCGTCATCACTATCACCATCATCATCATGATCAATTTCACAATCATCATCATCATCACCATCATCATCATCATCCTCATCATCCATCATCATTCACAAGTTAACCATGTTCAGCACCATCATCATCATTAAATTATCACCATCATGCTCATCATCACAATCAGCATCATCCTCATCATTATATTATAATCATTATAATCATCGTCATCATCATTATCATCCTCATCATTACCATCATTTATACCCAAACTCATCATCACCATCATCATTCACCGCTATTCATCGTAACCCGTCATAAAAACCAACATCATCACCAGCATCCATCATCACCCATCATCATCACCATTATCATTATCATCCTCATTATCTTCACCATCATCATCATCATCACCATTTTTACCATCACCAACATCGTCAACATCATCATTCTCATGATCATGTTGACCATCATCATTGTCATCATCCATCATCATTAACATGTTAACCAGGTTCAGCACCATTATCTACATCATCATTGCTATATTCATCATCACAACCCTCATCATCATCATCATCATCATCATTACCATCATCATCATCATCATCATCCTTATCATCATGATCATCATCGCCATGATCATCATGTTCATCATCACAACCATATGCGTTATCATTTATTATCCATCAACATCATCATTTTCATGTTCATCACCATCATCATCATCATAATCATCATCATGACCATCATAATCATCACACTCATCATCTATCATTATATCATTTTCATTATCATCATCATCATCCTCATTATCTCCCCCATCATCATCATCACCACCATCATCGTCATCACTATCACCATCACCATCATCATCATCTTCTTCTTCTTCCACCATCTTTCATCATGATCCTACGTCAACATCATCATCATCATCACCATCATCCATCATCACCCATCGTCATTGTCATTATCACCCATCATCATCCCTCACCATGATCCATCATCATCATCATTATCATCTTCTTCTTCATCATCATCATTAAATTATCACCATCATGCTCATCATCACCATCATCATACATCCATCATCATTGAAACCACCACCATCACCATCAACACCATCCGTACCATGCCAAAACCATCATGGATTTGGAAGCACACTCATACTTAAAGTGTGTCATTACATCTTATTTACTGTATGGTGATATGTGATGGCTAGTTCCATTTCCCAAGCGGCTGCATATCATTAATTTTTATCATCCGTGGGTTGAACTAAGAAAGCACTGCCTTCGATTGGTTTGCGCGTCCGCACTCGGGTGGACGTTGAATGGGCAAATCCATCGAACGTCACAGCTTTGTCTCAGGGCCCATAGGCTAGTCTGCAGCTCGTTCTCCTCGTCAGCTAGGCCACGCTTGCTGCTCTTCTTCGCAATCTCAGGTAGCTCGATCATAGCCACAGTGCGAGCCGGTGCCAAGTCGTTTGCGAATTGGACAGAACTGCAGAGATCATTCAGCGTCTCGCTGTTCTTGGCACCGGGGACGTTGAGGTCAACCACCACCACCATGAACAGGTCTTGGTCAGCTTTGCACCCAGCACATTGGGCCTGAGGAAATGGCCGTCACAAAAAATGCCTCATGTTTTCATCCTAAGTAATTAGAAGTTGGAAATGGTTGTGAAGGGATGCATTACCTCACCTAATGGCTTTTCACGGGATCAAAACCAGCTGGTGGTTGACCTGCATGTAGCGCAGCTTAAGGCCATCCCATGCTTAGGATCCATGAGTTCCGAAACATTAGAAACATTTCTCATGCAAAGCTTCGAAAGACTCGAGAAAGATTTCAATCCTCTAGTAATCCTAGTTCAATCTTAGGAACATGGCAAGCTAGCAACTGATATGGACTGATCATTTTTGCCAAGATACCACAAAAGATCTGTACTCGTTCACCTTTTGCTGCACCAGCTCTGGCTTGGAGACCAAGTCAGTCCGCAAGTACTTCTCCCGGTAGGATTTGACCACCTTCTCGCCAATCTTCGCTTGCTCCAACTTCCAAGCGATCTGCTTGCGGTGCTTGAGCGATTCCAACTTGGCAGGGGCATCCTCAGCCAAGCGTAGCTTCTCCTGATCCCTTTGCAGAGCGTTCTTGAAGAAAGCCCACCGAGCTTCACGAACAGCAAGGCGTTCTTTTTCAACTTCCATGGTCGCTCCTTCCTCTTGGGATCTGGCAGCTTGCAAGGCTTCCTTTTGGGCGCAGGGAAGCATCGACACGGCGAACTGAGCTGGACGCGCATCCAGTAGCACTTGTAGTTCATGATCCTTGGAATTGCCATTGCAAATGGCGCTTTCCAGCTCAGTGTAGTTTCCCACCCGTGTAGAGCAGAACACTTTGATTTGCTGCCACAAACACACTAAATTGCGAAGGTTCAGAAGGTCCTCCTCCGCCATCCGGTAGCGTTTTCGATCTTGCGGTTCAGCGATGATCGCTGTGGCTCTTTCAAATTGCTTGCGAATCCTTTGAAACAAGATGCCCTGTGCAGCACCGGACATCGGCAAAGCCCAGTTCACCGAGACAGTTGGCTCATTCGCAGCAGGAGCCAAGTCAGACATGGTCAATGCAGACAGCCCAGCAGTAGAGTCTAGGAAGAGAAACTTGTACATGCTGAGCTGATCACCCCAAGGACCAAATTGAAACGGATCATCCCGCAACGAGATGGCAACTTGCTCATGGGCCGCATCAGCAGTTTGTTCAAGCCAGTGTTTGATCTGGTACTGCTTCTTCGAGTCCAACATCAAGCTTCCGCTGCCAGCTTTGTCCTGGAACATGGGCCAGAGACAGCTGGGTTTTAAAGGAAGGACGATAGATATCAAAAGGCCATATTCAATGCATGGATTCAATGGCATTCATTAACCAGTCATGTTTTTGCTAAATATTTTTTGCATATTGATTTACCTGCTCTTGTATTCCCATATGATGTCAACTATCTTGAAGTTGGTGCAATGCCATCAGCACCCCCCAAAAAAAACTCAGTCCTTTGAAGTGCCCCCGTGAGCTGCGACCTCGGGGTTCGCGTTATAGAGCTCGATGGCCTCCTGCATCGACACCGACGACGTGGCTTTCCTGCTGGCACTCGACAACAAGCCTCGCAAAATAAGGCTCCACTCGTATGAGCTGACAGATTGTTTCTTCGCGTCCACGTTCTGTTTCACTATCCTCCGGATCATGTCAGCAGCTTCGTCATGAGTTTGACTCTTGTAGAAGGTAGGAATTTGAAGTAGGCTTCGCGCCAGATCAGCCATGGAAGGGCTCACAAACTCCTCATCTTTGATGCTTTGGCCATGATGCATCATCCCGCACCACACCAGAGCGCATGCAAGTCCTCTCATGCCCCCGTCATCGAAGTGAAGCATGCCCTGGACATACTCCCCCACATCATCGCTATCCCCAGGCGCTAAGCGCATGCCGATGCTCTCACCCTGGGATGGTGGATGAGGGCGGGATTGTGGTGATGAACATGTTGGGGTGACAATCCTAATGATGTTTTGGGGCAATCTTACTATGCTAGTTGGTGACCAGGTAACTGCACCATCATCATGGTTTGGGATGATGACCCGGTGTAACATCACGATGAACACATAGGAGACATGCTTATTATACTATATAGCGATCATCATCACCCATAACCATGATCATCAAGCATGACATTTGGTCACATATCAGAATCATTGGGCGGGGTCAGAAATGCATAGAAATGCAATCCCGCGAAATCAGGTGAGCAATACCATTAGCCGTGGTGGTTCCGGAAATCCATGATAGTGGTTGATGCAGGGGTTCTGGGCCTTTTTGAGGATGAAAAAAATAAAAAATCACAGATGGTTGTTAATACCATTCAGGACAATAAGGAATCAACCAAGACGAAATATTTGAGGTCACATCTCCATAAACCGCCTGGTGTGAACGGTTTCATCCCGGCTATCCTTTGGAAATTTCGGGGTATTTATACCTGTGACTCCGTCCGTCTAAAGTAACAACTAAACAAGGGCTCAGCAAACCCAACTTTCGGGGATGTAACCTAAACATATCCTAAACGCCTAAACATATTATATTGAAAAATATTGAGAAATTATTGTTTCAGATTTGGGTACTGGTTGAACCACAAAATAATACAACATATGTTGAAGAATTGTGATTCTTTGGGCTACCAGTCATCTATGATTCTACTATATATGATAGACTTTCTTGGGGCCACCCATTGGGAGTACATGATATATCTTGAACAGAATATGTGATAGATGTATGTTGAAGTAGTGAATCATTATTATTATCTAGAAAACACATATCAGATTTGTCAGGATTATCTTGGGCGGCGAGCTATTAGGTTTGGCGTGGGTGGCGAGCTGTTAGGTTTAGCTTGGGCGGCGAGCTCTTCCTGGAAGAGCTCTCCACCTCTCCGCTTTCATCTTTGGGAATTTATCTTAGGGCGGCGAGCTCTTCCTGGAAGAGCTCTCCACCCAGAGCCCTGCAGAGATACCCCAGAGTCATTCCCCACATCTACCACACTTCATGTCCTATGGATCATTCCTAGAGATAATCTATGACCAGTAATCCTGAATACATTTGGCTATTTGTGGGTCTGAACCGGTTCAAGTCTGGGCGGCGAGCTCTTCCTGGAAGAGCTCTCCACCCAAGCCCCCCAAACTTGATGACCAAAGCGGAGAGCCCGTATTGAAAATTGCTAATGTAAGAACAGATTTGGATGGGTTTTGAATTTGGTTAGATCTTTCCCAAAAAGTATTACATGTATTGAGCAATAGGGTTCACCAGCCACAATCGGATTTAAGTTCTGTAGCCCAGCCCTTGCCAGCCCTTGAATCCAAGGTACATCTCGCCAGCCGACCATCGCGATTGACTTCGCGATGTCCATCACGGTGGCCATGTCTGGAAGCCTCCAGAAGCTCTTGCCAGCGAAGCTCCACTGCAAGATCGAGGTCCGGAAAAAGGTGCCAGGTGTAGGTGGAAACTCCTGGCGTTCAGTGGAAGCATCACGATCACTATGTTCAACAGAGATACCCGCTGGATTGAACAGTACCATAGATCTTATCTAAATACATTCATTTTAAAATGATGATAGCCTTTCTGAAAAATTCTGAACTTAATGGGCCATTCAGCTAATGAAATTTCATCCTATGCGGTCCTGCATTTTCAGGTACTTGTTCATGAAATCTTCATCGGTACTAGAACTGTCCATGATGCCCAGCTTTTTGACAAGGTCCAAGCTATCAGAAATCATGGCATCCTGGTCACAAAAACATCGTTGGACAATGTCCAAGAAAGAGCCACCCTCATTCAATGGAAACTTGCGCTTCTCAGGAAAGCCGTGGCGGCCTTGGTGGACCATGGTGATCCAGTCTTTCAAACTGATGCGCCCTGGAGCGACGTCGGAGACATCTCGGGGGATGTTCAACTTGGCATTCGAGGTCTTTGCCTTTTTTTTGGGCGGCATAGCCTTGGATTCTACGTAGAAGCTGCCTAAAGGTTGTGCCTAAAAAGCATGCAGATAAAACCATATCATGGCAGATTCCAACGTCCATTGGTCTTGTGGCATCATGCCACGCAGTATCAAAAACAAAATGATTTCCATGTTGATTTCATGTAGTTTGCTGTGAACACCCTATGAACATCATTTAGGTATGGTTGACACGCACTCGCTGAATGCAAACTGCAGCTGGGTCACATAATCTTTGTGCCGACATCAAATTTGGATGGTGATTATCACCATTTTGTTTTCAAGAACTGTCTACGTGTTGACAAACACGGCAGCCCATGGAGCACCGCGAAGGTATTTGAAACAGTTCAAATTGGATTCACATGATCCTCAAAAGCCCATCACACGGCCCATCTCCTCGGCCATCAAGGACGTGGTCTCCAGTTGGCCAAAATGGCGACCAACGCTGCGAGGTGCACTGGGACACTGAACCTCAGAGCAGGGCAGGCTGATTTGACTACGAGTAAAATGAGGATCAAGATACAAATTAAATACTGCCCAGCTTTGTTTTGAGTCACCGATATTGGGGTATCAATATAAAGTAAATATGCCTGCAAGTCAAATAGCAGTAATTAACTCAATACAGGATCTTTGAGAAAGTTCAAGGCAGGGTTCAGGAAATCCAAACGAGGATCGTTGAGAAACCCCACCAAAGGATGTTTGAAAACTCTTCAAGCTAGGATCTTTGAGAATCATGGTAAGCTGCAAACATTTTTGAAGAAAACACATGTTCGGTTGACATCAAGGAATGGAATTGAGTTAAGGAACGCATTCCCGATGAACTTCCTCGTGGTAGCTTCAGATTCCTCCGCCATGCGATACTTGACCCATTCCACGGATCCAATGCCTTGAAGGCGTGCAAGTTCCTGGAGCAAAGCTGGTGGAGAGTCTTGTCGCAAAGGATGATTGACTCTTGGAGCAGCCAGCCAGTGGGATGTGGTTCCACAGCATGACTTATTAGCGGGAACAATGATTCCATCAGTGCAACCCTTGGATATGTTGGGTAATGATGATATTGGCAATTGTTTCATTACCATGGGTCACGGTGTACCTATCTCGCATCCATAGCTGGCAAAGGTCAACCGGCAGTCAGAGTGAAATCAATGTTTGGTCCGGGACATTACTTAGTCACTGTTGATAATCATTGGTGTGTGTAATTACTACTGTCAGGTATTAACTAATCCTGATTGATGACTTCACTCGTTAGTGTAATTGCAGATTGTCATGCATGAAGCAGGTTGAAGACCTGCGAAAAAAATATCATTGTTTGGGGGCAACCGATCTTAGCTTAATTTGATGTGTATAGTTGGATAATAAGTCGAATAAGTATTGTGACTATGAGGTGGCCATCGCCCTCAGCAAAATCGATAGCCATTGTCATCAAACCGCAAATAGTCAATATAGCTAACGATTGTGTTATCACCATCAAGCAACCCCACACACCCATCCTTGGGTGAAAGGATTCGAAAGCCCCCTGGGCCAGTGGCCACGTATTTCCCTCCCGGGATCACGCACGTAGTTGTGTAGACATCGGACTTGGGATAGGTAGCGCGGTCGAAGTTTTGGTCCTGAGAGTGCTGGTAGTGGCAATGAAGGCGGTGTTTGTGATGGACTTGGTGATAACAATGGGGAGATGATGATGCTGATGATGATGTTGTTGGTGGTGGTTACTGCTGCTGATAATGATGGTGATTGTGATGATGATGATGATGACAATGGTGGTGATGATGCTGATGGATGATGATGATGATGGTGGTGATGGATGATGATGATGATGATGATGGTGATGAATGATGAATGATGAATGATGAATGATGAATGATGAATGATAATGATGATGATGATGATGATGACGAGGATGATGATGATGATGATGATGAAGTCATAGTCATTGATAAACATGACAATCATTATTAAGATCATGTGGTTGTTGGTGACAAAGATGATGATGATGATGATGATGACGACGACGATGATGATGATGATGATATAACGGTTTGTCCAGGATCTTTCTTTTTTCCAAAAACAAAGAAATCTGAGTTGCGTTCCACCATGATGTTGATGATGATGATTGTGATGGTGATGGCTGATGATGGTGATGATGATGCTGGCTATGGTAAAGATTATGATGATAATGCCGCTGATGATGATTATGATGATGACAAAGGTGATGGTGATGACGATGAGCAGGGGGACGATGAACGTGATTATGGTGTTTTGATGGTGATGACACTCATGAAGAACATGATATTAATGATCAAGGTGATGGTCATGGTGATAATGGTGTTGATAGAAGATGTGACTAAGATGATGATAGACGGATCGAGGGATTGATCGATGGATTGATTGATTGGTTGAAAAATAGATACTACATAGATAGAAAGATAGATGGGGAGGTAGATAGAAAGGCAGAGAAATAGTTGATAGATGGATGTTGATAAATAGGTAGATAGACAGAAAGAAAGATAGATAATAGACATAGATAGATAGATAGATAGACAGATGGATAGACAAATAAGTAGGTAGATAGTGAGTGATAGGTAAATACATGGATAGATAGACAGATACATGGGTAAACAGATTGGTACATGGACAGATAGAAAGATAGGCAGATAGATAGATGAATGAAAGATGATATATGATAGATGGTGTGATGATGATGATGCTGCTGATGATGATGATGATGCTAGTGATGATGACGATGATGATGATGATGATGATAACGGTCAGGATGATGATGGTTATGACGATGATTATGCACATAATGATGGTGATGATGATGATGATCATGGACATGACAGCGGGGATGGTGATGATGGTGATGATGATGATGATGATGGTGTCTGTGAATCAAAAGGAATGGTTTCCAAAGGAAAATACAGGAAATGCCCACAAATGAAATACTCATGGCTTAGTATACTGGCACACTGCCTTGTTACTTTTGATCCGGGGGTCCACCTGAATGATGATCAACTGCTTCATGGCATCCACACCCCGGTTGACATGCAGATCTTCGACTGCCACTGCCAGAATGCAAATCTCCCGGTTGCTGCATCCCAACGCCAGCGCCTTTAGCTGCTTGACCCGCTTCTCCAAAGTTGCCTGCACTGGCAGGCATTGAGCATGGTAAGTATGGATGGGTAAACCATATAACGAATCAAGGTACCACAAGTCATGATTGAAGCCACCAATAGTTAAGAACGTTAAGAAACACATCACCAGTCAATATGAACAACCAATTTTTTTTACAGACTTGATGTTGGGTCAGTTGATCACTTTTGTTTCAGTTGCCCCTGCCTTCCCATAGATCTCGCATTGTTCAGCATAGCCAGCAAGCCATTTCGGGTCACCCTTCCCATCTTGTAAGGTACCTGATTTTTTTGGGGGCTGACCATCTATGGTGAAGTCCACGCAGTACCGCATGGTGACATACAGCCGCCGAAACTGGTTGACATCCGAGGTAACTACATGAGCTGGGACTTTGACATCAGATTGCAAGTGGCAAAGGATCCAGGCCCGGTTCCTTTGCTGGGGCAAGCCAAAGTCAACCGTGTTGTAGAGCCCTGCTGCCACATGGTATCCCAAGGCCTCCAGCCGACGCTTGATGATGTCATACCTCAGGTTCAGAGAATTGTGAACATCATGTGACTTAGCATGGTCGTTTTTCAAGGGGTATGGTAAGTGACCCATCATCCAGATAGTTGACAGCAAGTATTGCAAAGTGAAAACAATGAAACAGCGACGATCAGATCAGAGTAATGATTGTAAGCCTGACCTACCAGCCCGATATGGTTGCTTTGAGGATGCTCATTAACCAGGGTAACAATAATTATCAAGGATGCTGACGCTGAGAACAGTGGCAATACTGATGATGCCAATTGGTTCACAAAGGATACTCAGAATACATATCATCAAAGTAAATAACTATGATCCATATTTGATTACTTGTTTATCACCGATGGATAATAAATATGCAATCAGCCGCATTGTATTTCACAAAAAGATCATGTTGAAACACAAGTTAGCCAAAGAACGGGGCCGCATATCCTTCAACCTTTCGTTTCTGGAAAAGGGTGGCCACGTTTTCCAGCAGAAGCATGGTGGGTCGATACTGCTGTGCGTATTTCTCCACCCCAAGGTAGCCCTTGCCACTCTCACATTTGGCATCAGTGACACTCCCGGGGGTGGTTGTCAATACAGACAGACTCACACATGGGAATCCTCCCACCAAAAGGTCCACCTACAGTGACCTACAGGGGATGCTATGACTTTGTGTGATAAAGCCGCTTGATGCCATAACCAATTCACAAATTATTGGAATAAACAGGTCCAAAATCATAGGTTGTTATACATGAGAACTATCCATCAATCGATACCGGTATGATCATCATTTATTGAATTATATGTGGAATCAAGTTTGTTTTGATGGGTAGTTGCATCCCAATGATTTAGGCCCCAAAACCGAGCCTTTGGAACTTTCGCCGCTCCACCATCCCAAGTTCGAGCATGTGTCTTGTGCAGGTCAGACACATCCTGGAACATGATCGTATGGGGGAACCTCTGGGCCAAGTATCGCTGCTTGCCCTTGTCGATCTCGGCCATGAAGCAGAAGTCCACCTGCAGAGGGGTGGTTGGACCCGGATTGGTTGACCTAATTGAGAAGTATAATGTTTATGGATATCCAATAATTACCTCCCATATCATCCCATTATTCCATCAAAATACTAACCGTCATTCTGGAGAATTGGTCTGGATGGTTCAAACGCCGCTGCCATGGATATGACATCATACAATCAACCTGTGTACATCATGAGTATTGGCGGTGGTTCTATCTCAACAGAATGTATAATATCCACACCCCTGATGATGAAAAGGCTCCTGGGCAATCATTATTGTTTATCATGCTTTCAGACAATGAAGGCCTTCATGACAGCATCATCCGGGGTGGAACATGAAGAGTTCCACTTGTTCTGCAGAGTGTCAACCACCATTTCCAAAACAGCCCATCCCGTGAAGAGGCTGCCCATGATGGTATCAACTTGCCGCAGGGTGTCGGCTAGCTTCAAACGAAGTTCTGAGAATCCGGGGTTCGCCACAAAGTCAGCGGCAAACGCATCTACCTAAGGGAAAACAAATCAGGGTTATGAACCGAATGATACCGAATGAACAAACTGAACATGTTGGCTGGAACGATGGTGTCACCCAGTACATGGATAAAACATGAAAAAACAACAACTTGAAACGTGACAGTGCCACGGGAACTGCTCGCTTTGTGACTAGTGATAAAGAGTGGATCAGGTACCGCTTAGTATTTCGATGGTTTCATGATTATTTCATAATTTCGATAGTGTCAATGACAGCCAACCCATGGTCAACTATTTTGTAAACCAATGCTGTCATCACTGCTTTCAATTTTCCATGGGTCAATCAACCAGAAAACAGTTATCACCACCATTTTCAATATTTTTTGATTATTTGAACGATGACCTCAATAATATGTGATGATGATTTTTATCATATCATGGATTTGCTCACTATTAGTCATTAATCATAGTTTACCATGAGTGAAAACAAAAAATGATTTACATCATATCACATTTCAACAACATGGTTAGTCATTTTGTGGTACCCCACCCTGTGGTTTGAATAGACTCAGGGTAGGCAATCAATTGTCATGACAACCCAATGATTACGCCGGCCAGTGATTTGTTTTGCCACTCTGCAATTTTGGGGTGGTTTGATTTGAACAAACATGTTAAGAACACCATAGTCCCAAAAACTGGCCGGCTTACCATTATGGCCGAAACCATTCCAAGCTACTGAAGGCTCTCCATGAATTTGGCTCAGCTTCCCATACACCACAGATCCCTGAGCACCACTGGCATTACCGGTGTCACCACCTTCTGCATCCGAGGCTAGCAGCATGGCCTGTGAGCCTTCGCCGTCCGATCCACCTGAGGAGGGCTGAGAAGTCTGATGGACGCCCTGAGATGAGACGAGATTACCATGGATACTCTGTGGCTGGGTTCGGTTCAACATGTTTGATACCAGATCTGGCAGCTGAGGATGTAATAATATACTATTCACCCTCGCATTGATACATCACATGGCAATAACAAACTAATGAAGTGCTTAGCCAGCCAAACTCCAGGCATCTAAAAGTTTGAACTTTCTACCCAAAATAGCTGTGCAAGTCTCACCTCGCACGTGCCGCATCTTTTAACACTGGAGGGCTAAGGGATAAGGGCTAAAGGTATCACATTTTCGCCCCTTGAAAATCAAAACAATGGCGTGAGGTTTGCAATGGGGCTTATGGCCGAAGTTCTTGTAGTATGAAAATGCGATGTTTTCACCTTTGTTTGAAACTGTGTCTAAACTTGTCGTGGTTTCAGTTTGGCAAAGTATGTCAGAGCAATGGCCTTGAAATGCCATGTTGGGGATCAATCGAAATAAACAAATGTTTTAGCCGAACAGCATGCTCCGAAATCTGCAAAAAAAAGAATACTGAACATGTTGGCTGGGACCAAGAAGGTCTCAGGACATCGTTTCGCGCGAACGCGTCTGGTTGTGTTGGCTCGGAACATAGGTTTTACTATCCCGTGGGCGAAGTTGAACCAGGTATGCTCGGAACAAACTTCCAGCACGGACACTCAAGGTAGCCCACCCGAGCGGACGCAACTGGTTGTGTTGGCTCGAAACAGCTTTCAAACCAAACACCAGTTCAAGCATACGTCGCTTCAAAAAGACCAGCTATGTGCAGACACCATTGTTTGCGTTTTAAACAAACATTGGACGCGCTCCAAACTCCAAAAAGTTTTCCTCAACGCTGGCCGCGAAGATATGCCGCCACTACTTTCTGCCACTCGCAGCACGCTAATGCTTTATTTTCCAAAGAATTGGGTACATTAATCAATTCTAGTTTTTACTCTCTCCTCACCCTTCGAGATTTTGCTATCTTCTCGCCCCAGCAGAAGCTTGACATCGCTGGCGGTTGCACGGCAACTTCACCATACATAACATCAAAGAAACTATGATCAAAAGGCAGGCTACGTAAAAAAAGTTTAAAAATTAGGTCTTGGACTGCTAAGGAAGTCTAAGGTCTGACATGTGTAAGTGTGACGAAGGGAAACTCATCCCTATACCTTCCTACCACCAGCTCGCTGCTAGCCAACCGACCCGAGCCTTCATCACCAGTCTCATGAAGTACTTCGCAGGATTGAGAAGAAGTCTCGGCTTCCTTTTCAGCTGTCCTCCCGGGATGGTTCGTCGCAGGATCTGTCTTGGTGAGTCTCACGGTAAGTCAGCATTACTGAACATACTGACTGGATTTCAGACAAAAATATGTGTTGCATAAGATGAGTGATGATTGGTTTCATTGACTTTCTGAACCTGCTGTTTGATATGCATTGTGAGGAACTGGCAAACTACATGATTTCAGCTTTTGTGTTATTGGGTGAGCTGAACATGAGATCAGGTGGATTTATAAGTTGGAGAACCTAAAGTGAAGCACATTTTTTCAGCTCCAAAGGCATGTGGCAAATGAATCCGTCACTCGCCAAGACCAATTGGCAATTGCACTGGCTCATCATCTGACGAGCTGTCGCTGCCACCAGCAGTGTCACCCCTCAAAGTGAGATCAAAGTGTCTCAAGCGGCGTGGTTGTTGCCATCGTCCAGCTTCAAATGGTTCCAGACGCATGTCAGGTGACCACCGGTGATTCAAGAAGGTGTAGACATCAGGTTTTGGCTTTTGAGGCAACTGGTTTTGGCACCATCCAAGTAAATAGTTCGCCCCTTCCTGGGTTACCTCACCAGTTTTTTGACAAATGGGAACCCGTTTCATGAGATTGGCTTGAACTTGGTCACCAATTCTCCGTCTACTCGCTACACCAGCAGGGGGCTGATACCCTTGCCTGATTTGTTGGACCATGCAAGCTGGCATCACAGCGACTGCACGTTGAATCTCGGTGTCCGATAGCCATCGCTTGGTGACAAGGAAAACATCCTGATCATGAAGTGTCCAACGTCCTCCAAGTTCTTCCAAATGATGCACGTTATCCAAAACATCGGCTCCTAAATCTTTCCGAGCGCAAAACTTGCTGGCTGTTAAGCAGGAACAGGGGAACCATGGAAAATGATGAGGATCATGAACTTCCATTCATGGACTCATAGAATCCATGGTGATAACTTTAACAATTTAAAAACTGGGGTAGGCGCCACCAGGCTTAGTGGGCGCAACTCTGGTGCACATTGCAGATCATCAAA